>Ga0182030_10001053_pt1 | contig 55572 bp, 47 predicted proteins | sample 812S3MmetaG_FD_121299 | JGI IMG/M metagenome (GOLD analysis project Ga0182030, IMG submission 121299) | Permafrost microbial communities from Stordalen Mire, Sweden - 812S3M metaG (Illumina Assembly) | ecosystem: Environmental > Terrestrial > Soil > Wetlands > Permafrost | place: Sweden...
CGAGGACGATCGGAATGCGCGCTTCCGCCGCGGCCAACATCACCCCGGCGAGCCCAACGATCTCGAAGCCGCCCATTTCGCTCGCGATCTCATCCCAGCTAAAATCGTTACAGCGGGCCAGCGCCGCGTCGATCGCCGCAATCTTTCGCGCTAAGCCCCGATCGTCGATCCCGGTTCCGCGACCGGCGACGGAAGCCGCGGGCGAACCGGTAAACGCCGCGACGATTGCCGCCGCACTGGTCGTATTGCCGATCCCCATTTCGCCGAGCGCCACCACATCGAACGGTACGCGCTCGCGCAAAGACGCGAACGCCGCCGCGCCGGCCTTCAAAACGGCATCGACGGCGTCACGCGCAATCGCCGGTTCGCGCGCGAGGTTCGCCGTTCCCAGACCGGCGTTGACGTCGATCAAGCGTGCATGCGGTGCCAGCGGGACGCGCACGCCGAAGTTGGCCACGTAGACCTCGGCCCGCACCGCGCGCGCGAACGCGCCGATGGCCGACGTGCCGGCGAGAAATCCGCCGACCATTTGCGCCGTGACTTCCGGCGGATACGCGCTGACGCCGTCAACTGCAACGCCGTGATCGCCGGCCGCGACGAGGATCGCGCGCCGTTCGAAATTATGCGCCGGAAGACCACCCGCAATCGCGCACAACTGCACCGCCAACATTTCGATGCGCCCGAGGCTGCCGCGCGGTTTGGTGAGTTGGTCGATCCGTTCGCGCGCGGCAGCGGCAACGGCGGGGTCGACGGGGGCGATCACGCGATGATCCCGGCGCCCGCCGTTTCGTTGATCGCCGTGAGGACCCAACCATCGGCGAACGAACCATGCGCACGGATGATGCCGCCCGGAGAGAACTTGATGTTCGTGCTTGGGGCGCTCGTCAGGCTCCGCACGATGCCGTGCATCACGCCGGCATGACTGACGATCAGCGCGCGGTCGTTGGTGCCCATGCGCGCCGTCGCCGCGCGCAACGCAACATCCACGCGGACGCACAAGGCGTCCCACGATTCACCGCCCTCAGCGGTATAGTGCATCGGGACTTTCTCACCGGCGATATCCAGTTCGGGCCAGCGAGCGAGGATTTCGTCCCACGTCAACCCCTCCCACAAACCGAAGTGCATTTCGCGAAACGCCGGCGAGAGCTCGAGCGGGATCGTGCGTTCGGCTAAAATCATCTCGGCCGTCGTGCGCGCGCGATTCAAGTCGCTGGCGACGGCCAGGTCGAAGTGCTCGTCGCGAAGGTGCGCTGCGAGGGCCTGCGCTTGCGCCAGGCCCTCGTCGTCGAGCGGGATGTCGGTTTGGCCCTGGAAGCGGCGCGCCGCATTCCAGGCCGTGCGCCCATGCCGGACGCAGATCAGTTCCATCCAGCCTACTTCTTGATGAACGGCCGTCCTTCATGCGACACGAGTAGGTCGTGCATGTCGTTGGCATGCTCTTCTTCCACCGCGAGGATGCCTTCGAGCATCGTGCGCGTGGTGGAGTCCTTCACGCCGAAGTAGTTGATCAGCTCGCGATAGTGATCGATCGCGATGCGTTCGGCGATCAAGTTTTCCTTGAGCATCTCGACGAGGTTCGCCGCGGACGGACCGTATTGCGAGGCCGAACGCGAGACCAGATTCTTCGGGTCGAAATCCGGACTGCCGCCAAGCTGATTGATGCGCTCGGCCAGCTGCATCATGTGGCCTTGTTCTTCTTTCGCGTGCTGCAAGAACTCGGCTTTGGGTCCTTCGCTCGCGATACCGGTCGCGGCGACGGCATGCATCGTATAACGCAACACGCACACGATCTCCGTTGCCAGGGCCCCTTGAAGCAGATCGATCGCTGTTTGGACGTTGCCCTCGTAGGTATCCGTAATCGCACCCTTTGCGATATGGGCGCGCGCGTTTCTACGCAGGGTCGTAACGTCGGTAAGGAACGGCTTGTTGGCGGCGCTTTTGCGCGCCTTCGCTATGGTAGGCATGAAGTTCGGATACCCCGCTCGCTTGGTCTCCAAACAGCTCCCGGAAAGGCCCACCGGGCGCATGGCGAAGGTCTGTCCGATGCCTGATCGTGTTGCGGTCCGTAAGACCTACAAACTCTACGTGAATGGGGCGTTCGCGCGCAGTGAGTCCGGCCGTACCGATAACGTCGGCGGCGAGAACGTCGTGCGTGGTTCGCGCAAGGACGTCCGCGACGCCGTGCAATTCGCCCGTGCCGCGCACGAGAAATGGGCGGGACAGACGCCGTCCAACCGCGGCCTCGTCCTCTACCGGCTCGCCGAGATGATGGAAGCGCGCGCGAGCGGCCTCGCCGAGCAGCTCGTGCAGGGTGGAACGGTCGACGCGAAGGCCGCGCACCGCGAAGTCGAGGCCGCCATCGACCGGACGGTCTGGTACGCGGGCTGGTGCGACAAGTACGTGGCCCTGGCGTCGGCGCGCAATCCGGTCTCAGGCCCGCACTTCAACTTCTCAACCACCGAGCCGACCGGCGTGATCGGGGTCATCGCACCCGACGCGCCGGCACTGCTGGGCCTGGTCACCGCGGTACTCCCGCCGCTCGTCAGCGGCAACGCGGTCATCGTGGTCCCCTCGGAGCGCGATCCGCGCACCGCGGTCGTCTTCGCCGAGTGCGTGGCGACGTGCGATCTGCCGGGCGGCGCGTGCAACGTGATCACCGGACCGCGCGCCGAGCTCGGGCCGGCGCTCGCCGGTCACATGGACGTCGACGGTCTGCACGCGTTCGGCGTCGGATACGAGGCCGAGGTCGCGCTGGGTGAACTTGCATCGGAGAGCGTCACCCGGACGAAGTTCGAGGATGCCCCGGCGGCCGACGCCTGGTTCAAGCCATCCTACGACGACCTCAACCGGATCCTGGCCTTCACCGAAATGAAGACGATCTGGCATCCGGCACGGATCTGAACCAGCGCTCGACCGCCAAGGCGGCAAGCGCCGCCGCAAGCGTACCACTGTAACACGCTAGTGCCATCACGATACCGGCGTGCGGACCGCGGACGTTCACGATCCAAGCGCTAACGGCCGGAGCGATCGTGCCGCCGATGCTTGCCGAGAGCAGCAAGAACGTCACCAATTGCGGGGGTGCGTCCGCGATTTGCTCCGATCCGATCGAGATCATCAGCTTGAACAAGCACGTTGAGGCGAAGCCGAAGGCGAAGGTCGCCGTGAAAAACGCATGAGCATCCGGTGCGAACGTACACGCGAGTAGACTCGCGACGGCGGCCGTTGCCGCACCGATCACAACCGCTCGCGGCGGGATCCGCGTAACGAGTAACGCTGCGGTGACGAGCCCGAAGATGGATGGTCCCCAAAACGCGCCGATGACCGGCGCTGCTTGCAATGCCGAAAGCCCGAACGTCTTTTGCAAGTCTTGCGGAGCCCAGATCAAGAACGCGCCTTGACCGCAGAGATACAAGCCCAAACCGAGCGCGAAGAGAGCGACGGCGCCGCGCGACGCGCGAGACGGCACGATGGCTACGACGGCTTGCGTAGCGGCTGCCGCTGCGCGACCGGTAACGGGAAAGCGCACGAACGCCGCGCCGACGAGCAACAGAGCGGCGACCGCGGCCACCGCAATATACCCGCTCTGCCACATCCAGCCCAGCGCAATAGCGTTCGCGGCAAACGCCGGGAACACGTAGCCCGACAGGCTGAACGTGCAGTCGGTGCCCAGAAACGCCACCGCGCGCGAACGCAACGCGTACGTCTTCGCGATGATCACCGCTCCGGCCGAGAGACCGACGCCGGCGCCGAAACCGCATAAGCCGATCGCGAGTGCGCCGACCGGCAACGCGCGCGAAAACCCGAGCAGTGCAACTCCGGCAAACAGCGTCAGATAGGCGAAGATCAGCACGCGACGGATCGAAAGCACGTTGAAGACGAACAGGCAGACGACCAAACCGATCAGGTTTCCGCCGGTCAAGTATGAAAACAGCGTCGCGGCTTCCGGAATCGGTGTGCGGAAGTAGGCCGCTGCAGCAGTCAAGATGACGCCGCTCTGGGTAAAAAAGCCACCCATCACGATGTAGGTTGCAACGGCAATAGCCGTCGCCGGAGCTTTCGAGATATCGACTTTCATGCGGGGGTGTGCTTGCGCAACAGCGCGTCTTTATCGGCTCGCGGCAAGAATGCAATCTCGACGGCGTTACGCATGGCCCGCGCGATATCGTCGTCCGTCAACCCCGCCGCGGGCGCCGCAATTGCAACTTCATGCGGCCAATCGATGCCGCTGATGATGGGGTTGTCGGTGTTCAACGATGCAAGCACGCCGCGCTCGAGGAAAATCTTGAGCGGATGCGCGGCGTAACTCGGCACGGCACCCGTCTGAACGTTGCTCGTGAGGTTTGCTTCGACGCCGATCCGGTGATCGATGAGGTACTCCAGCAGCGCAGGGTCGTCGATGGCGTGCGTGCCGTGGCCGATGCGGGTCGCACCGAGCACGCGCACCGCGCTCCAAATGCTGGCCGCCGGGGCGGCCTCGCCGGCGTGCACGGTGACGGCCCAGCCGGCAGCGCGTGCCCGGTCGAAGTGGTGATCGAACAACGCGGCCGGCCACGCGAGCTCATCGCCCGCTAGGTCAAGTGCGACGATGTCTTGCTTGCGCGTTAGCAGGGCATCGAGTTCGAGCGTGCAGGCCTCGGGGCCGAACGTGCGGCTCAGTATCCCGATCAGGTTGACGGAGATGCCGGTCGCGGCCCGGCCTTCTTCCACGCCGGCGATCACCGCATCCACGACCGCGGCCGGATCCAGGCCATGCGAGAGCGACTGAAAGTATGGACTGAAACGCAGTTCGACGTAGTCCAGTCCCTCGCCGGCCGCGTCCTCGACGTTTTCGCGCGCGACGCGACGCACGGCGGCGGTGTCGGCGATCACCGCGGTCATCCAATGCAAACGTTCGAGAAACGGCATGAGACCGAGTCCGGTGCCCGAGACCACGACGTGCGGGCGCAATGCTTCGAGCGAGGTAGCCGGCAGCGTGATACCGTGCTGCCGGCCGAGATCGAGGATCGTTTGCAGCCGGACGTTGCCGTCGAGATGGCGGTGCAAATCGATTCGCGGCAACTGCGGATCGATCACCTACCCTCCGCGGCCAACGCGCCGGCGAAGTGCACGGTCCAGCGCGCAGCGGCCCCGGCCGCGATCTGCCCCAGTTTGCGATAGTCGTTACCCGGATTGGACTGCGTGCGGTTACTGCCGGCGCGAAACACGATATGCGGCGTCTCGAGCTGGTGCGCGACTTGAGCGATCGCAGCGCTCTCCATTTCCATGATATCCGGATTGAGCTTGGCTCGCATGTCGGCGATTTTTGCATCGGACACGCCGAACAGATCGCTCGCCGACACAACGCCGGTCAGCACGCGCGGCACGTAGCGCGTGCCGTCGACCACGATCGACTCAGGCTCGTAGGAGGCAATCGATGCCTTCGCCAGCGCGAGCAAATCCGGATCCGGCCGGTAGAACCATGATGTCATCTGACCCGGCAGCGGGCCGCGGACTTTACGGTAGACCATCCCTCCATCGGTCAGACTTCCGGCGGCATGATGGATCGTCTTCGTCGAGATGACGGTGTCGCCGGTTCGGATGCGCGGATTGAAGCGCGAACCCGTGCCGCTGACGACCAGCTCGCTCGGCGCAAACCGCTGGATGAACAGCGCGGCAACCATCGCGCCGTTGGTGACGCCGACGCCGGTCACCGCGACGATCACGCGCCGTCCACGCAAGATCCCCGCGTCGTAGGGAAAGCACGCGAGCGTCCCACGGCTGCGTTTCTGCAACTGGCCTTGGATCGCGCGCACCTCGGAGGGCATCGCACCGAGAATAAGCGTGGTGTGTGCGGACGGCATCAGAGCTCCTTTCTGGCCGAACAGAATGCATCGAACTCGGCGCGGGTCGCGTACGAGATTTGCGTGCCCTTGCGGGTCACCGAATGCGCGGCATAGCGAACCGCGCCTTCCATCGCGCCGGCGATGTCGTGATTCGCCGCATAATAATGCGCGAAGCTGCCGATGAAGGCATCGCCGGCGCCCGTCGTGTCAACGGGCGAGACGCGCACGGCCATGAAGTGCTGTTCCACATCGCTGGTAACGAGCAATGCACCGGCGGCACCGAGCGTTACGATCACCGTTTCGACGCCGGCAGCAACGATCGAGCGCCCCGCGAGGGCCGCTTGGGCCGGACTCGAGCACGGCATGCCGGTGAGCAGCGCAAGTTCACTCTGGTTCGGCACGAGAAACGCGAGCCCGCGCAACCGGCGCAGGTCGAGTTGCGGCGTCGCCGGCGCCGGGTTGAGCAACACCGGTTTCCCAAGCTCGACACCGAGTTCCACGGCCCGGTAGACGGTCTCGAGCGGAACTTCCAGCTGCAGCAAGATCATCTCGCACGCCGCCAGATCGTCGCGCGCGCGATCCACGTCCGCGGGGCGCAGGTGGTCGTTCGCACCTTTGACGATCAGGATGCGATTTTCACCGCTCGGCTCGACGAAGATCGGCGCGACTCCACTTGCCGTGCCGCTTACCGTGCCGACATGACGTGCGTCGATGCCGCGCACGCGAAAATTCTCCCGCGTCAGGGCGCCGAACGGATCGTCACCAACCTTGCCGACAAAGACGACACGGCTGCCTAAATTCGCTGCCGCGACGGCTTGATTGGCGCCTTTACCGCCGTGCGCGAGGACGAATTCAGCTGCTTCGAGCGTTTCCCCGAGCGCCGGCATTCGCGTCACATACGTGACGAGATCCATCATGTTGCTGCCGATAACGGCAATACCGCCCGCCATCAACTCGACCTTCATACCATGGGCTTGGGCATGCGCCTGGGCTCCCCTTGAAAGCTTCAGCAATCGGTCTCTTCGCGCGACATAAGAAAGCCCCACGCCGGAGCGTGAGGCTTCCCACGGGTGATGCAAATAGCGCGCTTACTGCGTGTGTATTTGCACCGCGAGACGAACGTAGCGCGGCGGTGCCGGCACGAGCGAAGTTGGGAACGACACCTGGGAGATGTTCGAGAACGTGCTATTGGTGGTGTTCGAGACCAACGGCGTCCCGGCGCCCGGGATCGGTAGATATTGCCCGTAGTTATTCGTGTTGAGCAAATTCTGCACGCCGAGTATGAGATCGGCATAATGCGAGATCGTATGGCGTGCCGTCAGGTCGACGAGCGCGAACGGCGGTTGGAAGTAGGCATTGTTCTTGCCGAGATATTGAACGCCGAGGCCGAGGAACAAACCGCCCGAGTCCGCGTATGTGAATTGACCGTAGCCTTGCAGATACGGGATGCACGTCGCGGAACCGACGGTCGTACCCGGACCGCAGATCTGCACGTTGTTTGCAGGAGCCGAACCGACCGAGCTGTTCGGAGTGAACAGATTCGGCGTTAGGCCCGAGAGGATCGAACTCGTCGCCGAGGCGGCGAAGTTGAAGCCGAAGCCGGTCGGCGGCGCATAGACATACTTGAGCGTTACTGACTGCGTAACGAGCTTGGCAACGTTCTGGGGGGTATAGATACCTTCGAGAACCGGCGTCGTCAAATAAAGCGGCGCGCCACCCAGCGCGACCGCGGTCGTGAGTTGTTGGAACACACCGTGGACAATGGTTTCCCCAAGGTCGACGCTGACGACGCCGCCGTTGTGGAGGCGGCGGTCGGCGCCGGCACTGTATTCAATCGCAGTTTCCGGATTTAGGCCGGGGTTTTTCTCGGTGAGCGTTCCGCCGTCGGCGAAGGGTGCACCGAGTGATTGCGCCGGCGGTTCATAGGTCGCCAGGCCGCTTACTTGCCCGGCGAACGGAAACGTCGTCGACGTACCGACGGCCGCACGGATCGAGTCTGCTCGATCGGGCCGCAAAACGAACGCAACGTGCGGATCGAAGTGCGAAATGGACCGATTGAGTGAGGTGACCGCCGTCGATGTCGTATTCGCCGGGTTGGCCAGCTGCGTACCATTGATCGTCCAGAGCGTGTCGTAGAGACCGAGATTCATCGTAAGCTGCTGCATCAGCGCGAAGCTGCCGGTGAGCGAGAACGTCGAATATCGGTCGGTCGTGAACGGCACCGAAACGAATGCCGGCTGATCGATGTACGCGAATGTGCTCTGGCCGTGAAAGTCGTACGTGAAGTTGAGAAAATCACCGTTCGAGCCTAGCGGCTGGATGTACGATGTCGTCATACCGTAGAGCTTGTCGATTTCGTAGGTCGTGTACGGATTACCGAAGCACTGGAACTGATTGTTGACCGTGGTATAAATTCCGGCCGGATTGGCGAGGCTGCCGAAGGATCCCAAACACGCGGCCTCCGCGGTACCGGGCGGCGGATTATAGCCGGCCGGAACCGGCTGGCCCGGAACGAGGCCCGGTGCGAAGACGCCCGGTGCGCCGTAGAGTTTTTGGAAACCCTCGCTGCCGACATCGGAAATCTCTTCCGGTTCGATGTCGCCGACGTACGGGCGCACGAGCAACGTTCCGCTTCCGATCGATGTACGGAACTGACCGTCGAACATGGTCTGATTGTTATAGATCGACGAACCCGTGTACCACGAGTAGCCATTGATCGTCTTGCCGATCTGCGGCGCGTTGGGGACGCTGCAAACCGGACCGGCAAACTGGCAATTCTCGATCGTCGTCGGACCGAGGGCCGACCCCCAGGCGGTGCCTTGAGGCGAATAACCGCCCCATGCGCCGACGAAGCTCGTTTCGAACGACGTCTTCGGCGTGAAGTCGTACTTCAGCTTGATGACCTCACCCTTGTTGAAGAAATTGCCGTCAGCCGGGCCGCAGCCCTGAAGCGTCGAGAAGTTTCCGCTCGGGTTGGTGCCGTCCGGGTTCGTTATGCACGCGGTTTTGCCGGTGAAGGGCGTATTTGTTCCCGAGGTGCCGAGGTCGAGAACGTAGCTCAGGTGGCCGAGCGAGCCGGTGCCGAGGAACGTCGTATACTGTGAACCGTAGTTGTCGACGCCTTGCGTGAGTCCGACGTGCGTCTTGGACGTGTAGCCGGGCGTCAGTAAGTTCGCCGTGCCGCCGACTGCGATATTCGCGAACGCGGTGGTATTGCCGGGACCCGACTGAACTTCGGCACTGCCGATCAGGAACGACGGAAAGTAGGTGCTGACCCACACGCCGTATTGCCCGAGCGCGAGTGGATGCCCGTCGATGAGTACCTGCGTTTCGTATGGCTGTACGCCGCCGACGACGATCGTGCGGTCTTGCTGGCTGCCCATTTGCTGGACCGTAAGACCCGGAACGCGCTGCAGCACGTCGTTGATTTGCGGAGCTTGGAGATCGGCAAACGCCTGCGCCGAGACGTTGGTACTGGTCGCGGGACCGGCATTGATCGAACTCCCGCGCGTCGATGTGACCGTACCGATCGTGCGCAGCGACTCGAGCGATACTTGCGTCATCGTCACCGCGAGCGGGGTCGACGTGTCCGCAACGGCAGTGATGTCGGAAAGAGAGACTGCGTTATAGCCGCCCTTGTCGATGGAAACGTGGTAGATACCGGGTGGAACCGAGACCGTGAAGGCTCCATCTGCATCGGTCGTTGTGGTCTGGGTCGCGGCTCCGGTCACGGTGACCCGAGCGCTGGGAACGGGTGCTCCGGCCCCGTCGTGCACCGAGCCGGTGAGCGTCGCTTGGGCCGTTGCTTGAGCGACGACCTGCGGTATCGCGGCACCGGCGGGCACGATGGACGATAGTAGAGCGACGACCACCGCGAGAACGCCAAAGTAGTGCGTACTCTTAGAAATCCTCATAAAAACCTCAGTATTGGCGACATCACCGGCGCTCAAATGCGACCCAGTGAACGCTGTTTATATTTTCTTAATGTTTGCTATTTTCTTTTCTTATGTTTTGGCCAAATGAGACATGCACCACGACCCCGTGCTATGCGCGGTGGGAGCGAAACCCGGACGGGACTCCGGAGCGCCTAGGTCAGTAGCGCGCCTCGAACCGCGCGAAAGCGACCTCTTCTTTCCACTCGAGCGAAGCGCGCAGACTCGATGCGAGGAATGCGCGGCACGCCGCCGACGCCGGCAACGGCGCGAGCGGTTGATTCTTGCAAACGGAGACCATCGTGCCGAACCGCTCCGGTGCGCTCCAGAGATCGGCGCCACCCATGAACCCGTGCTCGAGGCTGTCGCGAACTAGCCTCTTGAGCCCGTAGTAGTCGATGTGGTAGCCCTGCACCGCACGCAAAAAGGTCTGCGTAAGGTCGCTGCGCACTCCGCCTTCGTCATCGGTCGCGAGCGACACCGGAACGCCGGCCTTGAGATAGATCGGCAGCAGATCGCCGCCGACGACGCCGGGTCCGAGCAACTCATGGATGTAGATCGGATCTTCAACGAGGATATGGCGGCGCGCCATCATGGCCAGCAATCCTTGCGGATCGCGCTCGTAGAGCACGTCGAGACCGTGGCCGATTCGCGTTGCACCGCCGATCTCGATCGAGTCGCGGATGTGCGAGGGCGTTTCCATGTCCTCCGGCTTGCCGATCCCCGGAAAGAGCTCCCCGGCATGCATCGTGAGCTGCACCTTCGGATAGAGCTTGTGGAAATATCCGAACATTCGCATGTGCAGCTCGAAGTCGCTCATCGGCAGATAGTCGTCTTGCGGCTGCACCGGGTTCACGGAGATGACGCGCGGATCGGCATTGGCGAGTTCGAACGCCGTTTGGATCTGCGCGAACACCTCTTGCTTGGGTTCGTCGCGCAAAATCTGGTGGATGTAGCGGACGGTTAGACCGCAGCCGACGTCAGGTGCGGGACCGCCGCAGCCGAGGATCTTGCGCTCGCCGGCTTCGGCCGCATCCAGATTCTTCCGGCTCTCGAGGACGAGCGCCGGTATGCCGGCCGAATCCAGCTTTGTCCGCAAACGATCGAAGTTGTCGTCCCAACCAACGCGATCGCCGAGCGGCAGCGATTTGAATTTGTCCGGCGAGAGCATCGTCTCGAGATAGATTTCGTGCTGCAGCGCCGCGCGATGGACGACCTCAGCCAACATCTCGGGCCAATGGCCGTTGGTAACGAGATCGAACTTAAAAAAGGTCTGGAAGAAATGCACGAGGATGCTCGCGTCGCCCGCAACCGGGGAATAGTTTCGGGCCGAGAGCGCGTTGATCGCCAAGTTGCGGAACAAGTAGTCGGTGATGCCGCGCGCTGCGGGTGAGATGCCCTTGGCGGGATCGCAGGGCGGCGGCACGATCGTGAACGTCGCATCGAAGCAGTCGCCGTCCTCGGCTGCGTATTGGATGTAGCTCTCGGCGTACACGGCGCCGGTCAGGTGGTGGTGAAGATCGCCACCCTTGGGAATCTGCGCGAGAAACAGCGTCAGGTTGGTCGGATTATCCGCCGACTCGGCCACTGCCGCTGCGAGATAGGCTGCGGTTCGCGCCACCGGCGTCGCCTTGGGCCCCGTAACGCCCGGCGGTTGTACCGCTCCGATTTCGAATGCGAACAAGAGCGCGACGATGACGAGCGTGCGATACATCCGCACCCCTTTCGCAGCAGCTATAGACCGCTCATTTCGTCACGCAGCGCGAGAGCTGCAAATCCGATCGCCCTACGCATGTGTCCGGACCGGGAGCCGCTCGACGCCTCGAATGACGAAGCCAGCGCCATACGCAAGCGGCGCGGTCGCGTCGGCAAGGTGCAGGTCCGGGAAGCGCCGCGCAAGTGCAGGGAGTGCGATCTGCAGTTCGAGCCGCGCCAGCGGCGCCCCGAGGCAAAAGTGAATGCCCAGGCCGAACGTCACGTGTGGGTTGGGGTCGCGCGCAAGATCGAGCGTGTTCGGTGCGTCGAATTTGCGGTGGTCGCGATTGGCACTAGCATATAACAGCGCGAGCTTAGAGCCGCGTTCGAGCGTGATGCCGGCGAGTTCCGTGTCCTCGAGTACCCAGCGTTCGAAGCACGGAAGGGGGGTATCGTAACGCAGCAGTTCCTCGACCGAAGTCTTGATAAGCGGATGCACGAGCGACGAGCGAGCGGCATCGACGAAGGTTTCCCAGTGCGCGCGTTGCCGCATGAACGTGATGATCGCGCTGCTCGTTCCGTTCACCGTTGCCTCGTGTCCGGCGTTGAGCAGCAGGATGCACGTACCGATCAGCTCGTCTTCGGCAAGCATCTCGCCGCCCTCCTCGACCTCGGCTAGCGCGGTGATCAGGTCGTCGGCCGGCCGGGCACGACGCGCGGCCACGACGTCACGCACGAAGGCGCTGAACGCGACGACCGCGGCGTTCGCAGCGAGCTGCTGGTCGTCCGTATGCTCGAGCTCGTAAAGCTTCACGATCGCGGCCGACCACGCGCGCAGGTTGGCGCGATGTTCGGCACCGACACCGAGCAGTTCGCAAATCAGAATGACCGGCAGCGGCTCGGCAAAGTCGTGAACGAGATCGAAGGTCTCGCGCGCGCCAAGATCGTCCAGCGTTTGCTCGACGATCGCCGCAACGCGCTCCCGCAAACCCTCGACCCGTCGCGGCGTGAATGCCTTGCCGACCAGGCCGCGCAGGCGCGTGTGCTTCGGCGGTTCGTTGGAGAGCAGATGGTTGTCTTCAAAGCGGTCGAAGTCGGCCTGCCGTGGATCCGGCGGTGGCCAGCCAAGCTCGTCGCGCGAGAGTACGTGGAGGATCGAGGTTCCGAAGCCCCGCGAGCGCAGCACCGTCGAGACGTCCTCGTAGCGGGTCAAAAAGATCTTGTTCAGGCGTGGTTCGTAGAAAATCGGCGTCTCTTCGCGAAGCTTCGCCAAACGCGGATAGGGGTCGCAAATGAAGGCCGGATCGCGCACGTCGAAGGCGACGTGAGGCAGCGCGGCATACCGGGTGGGAACGCTAGACATCGATACGATGTCCGCCGCCGCGAACGGGAAGGCCTTGGCGAACTCCGATGAAACACGTTACCTCGATCGATGACCTGCGCGCGCTCGCCCGGCGACGCGTGCCGCGCGCGTTCTTCGAATACGCCGACCATGGCTCGTATACGCAGTCGACGATGCGGGCTAACCGTAGCGATCTCGAGGCGATCAATCTGCGGCAGCGTGTCGGCATCGACGTCGACCGGCGCGACCTCTCTACCACCATTGCCGGCGAACCCGTCGCCTTGCCGCTCGCGCTCGCACCGATCGGTCTCTCCGGTATGCAGCATGGCGACGGCGAGATTCTCGCCTGCCGCGCGGCCCAGGCCGCCGGCATTCCCTACACCTTGAGCACGATGTCGATCGACTCGATCGAAGACGTCGCCGCCGCAGTTTCGAAGCCGTTCTGGTTCCAGCTCTACGTCATCCGCGACCGCGGCTTCGTGCGCGAGCTCATCGAACGCGCGATCGCTGCGAAGTGCAGCGTGCTGATGCCGACGCTGGATCTGAACGTGCTCGGCCAGCGCCATTGCGATATCAAGAACGGCATGACGGTACCGCCTGAGTTCACCGTAGCGAACGTGCTGGACATCGCAACGAAACCGGCTTGGGCGTGGAGCATCCTGCGCGGTAAGCGTAAGACGTTCGGCAACCTTGCCGGACACGTCAAAGGGATGGAGGGCGTCAATTCACTCGCAACCTGGATCTCGCGTCAGTTCGATCCGACGATGACGTGGGCAGACGTCGAGTGGATCCGCAGCTTGTGGCCGGGCAAAATCATTCTCAAAGGCATCCTCGATGTTGAAGACGCGAAGATTGCCGCGAAGCTCGGCGTTTCGGGAATTGTCGTCTCCAACCACGGCGGGCGTCAGCTCGACGGCGCGCCGTCTTCGATCTCGATGTTACCGCGGATCGCCGACGCCGTGCGTGACGACCTCGAGATTCTCTTCGACGGCGGCATCCGCACGGGGATGGACGTAATGCGCGCACTCGCGCTCGGCGCCCATGCGTGCCTACTCGGTCGCGCGTACGTCTACGGCCTCGGCGCCGCCGGCGAAGCGGGCGTCGCGAAAGCGATTTCGATCATCCGCAACGAGCTCGATGTAGCGATGGCCCTCACCGGCACGACGTCGGTCAAGCGCGTCGGCCGCGACGTGATTGTCCCCCTCGGTTGATGATCACCGCCCCATCAAAACAAAAAGGCGGGGACGCGCTACTCCGTGATGGCGGTGAATTCGGCTTCGGAAAGTTTCGAGCGGTCGTTGCGCATGAAGACCGCGTATGCGCCGAGCGCGACGATTAATCCAAAAAACCAGCCGCCCGACCAGAAGAATCCAAGCGGCGGATAGACCAGGCCGATCAACGGCAGAATCCAACCCACCAGCAGCGCCGCCACGGCGCGTCCGTTCAAACCGCCGGAATACGCGTAGCGGCCGCCGGTCTGGTAGAGCCCGACGAGATCGAGGCGCAGCGCGCGCACGAGCCAATAATCGGCGATCGCAATGCCGTCGAACGGCCCGAGCAGCGTGCCGTACGAACCGAGCCAAGTGAAAATATACGTGCTGAACGCAGAGAGCACGTACCACGGCTGCATCACGAGCGAGAGCAATCCGGTGAGGATCGCGCCGATCGCAAACGTGATCACGCGCGGCCAGAGATTCTCGAACGCGCGCGCCGGAGCCATCACGTTCGCTCCGACGTTGATCGTGATCGACGAGAGGATCACGATAATACCGCCGATCAGAACGACCGGGGTCGGAAACGTCAGCAGCAATTCGACCGGATTCCACAGCGCTTTGCCGTCGACGACGACCGTCGCCGACGTTACCGCGATGCCGACGAACGCGAACGCCGCCATGACGATCGGCATCACGAGCTGGCCGCGTAACTGCCCCTGTTGCGATTCGGCATAGCGCGAATAGTCGGGGATGTTCAGCGCCAAGGTTGCCCAAAACGAGACGACGCCGATGACCGAGGGAAAGAACACGAGCCAAAACGCGCCGCCGGCGAGCGTTCCGGGCGCCGTAAGCATGTTGCCGACACCGTGCACGGCACTTCCGCCCCACACGAAAAGCGCGATTGCTGCAACCGCGAGCGTCGGAGCGGCGAGGGCCGCGAGTCGTCCGATCGCTTGCGGTCCACGCATCGCTATGCCGACGTTGAGCACCCAGAAGATTCCGAACGCGACGCCCAGGTGAATTCCGAAGCCGAGCCACGCGGGGATCAGGCGGCCGAGGATCGCATCGAGCGCCAAACCGCCGAACCACGAGTTGATGCCGAACCAGCCGGCGGCGATTACCGCGCGCGCGAGCGCGGGCAAATGCGCCCCGCGCGTACCGAACCACAGCCGTGCGAACACCGGATACGGAAAACCGTAACGCGTGCCGGCGTGCGCCACGAGCAGAATCGGGATCAACACGATCGCGCTGCCGGTGAACACCGTGAGGACGGCCTGCCACCAGTTCATGCCCAGCGAAATCATGCCGCTGGCCAGCGAGTAGGTGGGAATGCAAATGCACATCCCGATCCACAGCGATGAAAAGCGCTTCGACGCCCAGTTATGCTCTGCGCGCGTGCACGGACGCAAATCGTCGTTCCACAGTTCCGCATTTCCCTCAACGGCCCCCACGCCCTCAGGGGTGAGCGTGACGATGCCGTTCTCGAGAAGCTGCGTTGCCGCCATTAAATCTCGACCATCTCGCCGTACGTTTCCGGACGCCGGTCGCGATAGAACTGCCAGGTGTTGCGCACTTCTTCGATCAGCCGCTTGTCCATATCGCCGATCACGACCTCATCTTTGTCGCGGCTGCCCATGACGACGAATTGTCCGCGCGGATCGACCAGATACGATTGACCGTAGAACTCGCCCATGTTCCAGGGCGCCTCTAAACCGACGCGATTGATCGCGCCGACATAGTAGCCGTTGGCCACCGCGTGCGCGGGCTGCTCGAGTTTCCAAAGGTACTCGGAAAGGCCGGCAACTGTCGCCGAGGGGTTGAACACGATCTCGGCGCCGTTGAGGCCGAGCAGGCGCGCGCCTTCGGGAAAGTGCCGGTCGTAACAGATGTACGCGCCGATGCGCGCGAACTTCGTTTGGAACGTTGGGTAGCCGGCGTTGCCGGGCTTGAAGTAATACTTCTCCCAGAAACCGCAGCCCGCCGGGCCCGCTGCAACCTGCGGAATGTGGTGTTTGCGATAGATCCCGAGCACCGAACCGTCGGCGTCGATGATGACCGCGGTGTTGTAGTACACGCCGCTGATCGTGCGCTCATAGAGCGGAACGACGAGCGCCATGCCGAGTTCGCGGGCGAGGTCTTGCATCAAGCGGGTGGTCGGACCGTCGGGAACGAGTTCGGTCGCCTCATACCATTTCGGATCTTGTTCGGTACAGAAGTACGGGCCGTAAAACAGTTCTTGCAAGCAGACGATCTGCGCGCCGCGTTTGGACGCCTCACGGATCATACGCACGTGCTTCTCGATCGCGACGCGCTTGTGAACCTCGACCGGTTCGCCGCCAGGGGTGTCGTGATGGGCTTGGATGAGGCCGATGGTTACGATGTCGCTCACGGTTGCTGTCGTTCCTAGCTACAATTGGATCGGGCGGAAAGGGGCAGATTTCTGACGGATGCCGCGGCCGGTTTCACCGACGTACGCACCGTCCTTTGCGAGCACCCGGCCGCGCGAGACGACGTAGCGCGGGGAACCGTGCACGGTCATCCCTTCGAAAATGTTGTTGTCGGCCTTCATATGATGCGTCGCCGCCGAGATCGTCCGCGTCGCTTTGGGATCCCACACCACGATGTCGCCGTCGCTGCCGACGGCGATCGTGCCCTTGCGCGGAAAGAGTCCGAAGAGCTTCGCCGGATTGGTCGAGGTCAGCGCGACGAACTGGTTGAGCCCGACGACGCCGCCGTTGACGATCCGCTCGTACACGATCGCCACCCGATCTTCGATCGTCGGCGCGCCGTTTGGGATCTTCGAGAAGTCGTCCTTGCCGAGTTCTTTCTGCTCGCACAAGAACGAACAATGATCCGAACCGATGCTCTGCAGTTCGCCGTTCTTGAGTTTGCCGATCAGGACGTTCTGGTTCCATTTATCGCGCAGCGGCGGCGACATCACGTAGTTCGCGCCGGCGAAATCCGGCCGGTCGTAGTCGCTCGTGTCGCACACGAGATACTGCGGACAGGTTTCACCGTAGATCGGCAAGCCGCGCTTGCGTCCGTCGCTGATCGCATCGGCCGCACCGGCGCTCGAAACATGCACGACGTAGAGCGGCGAGCCCGAGACTTCCGCAAGGTAGATGGCGCGCGCGGTGGCTTCCATTTCGAGCTGCACCGGGCGGGTGAGGGCGTGGTACTTCGGCGCAGTGTGACCGGCGTCTAACGCTTCCTTGACCGTAACTTCGATGACGTCGCCGTTCTCGGCATGCACTTGCACCAGGCCGCCGAACTTTGCCGCCGCTTGCATCACCCGGAAGATCGTCTCGTCGTCGACCTGCAAGATGTGCTTGTAGGCCATGAAGCACTTGAACGAGTTCACGCCCTCGCGCTCGATCATCAGCGGAATCTCTTCGAGCGTCTCGCGCCGGCCATCGGCGATCGTCAGGTGGAACGCGTAGTCGATCGACGCCTTACCGTCGGCCTTCTTCTCCCACGTTTTGAGGGCGTTGGCGAGCGAGTCGCCTTTGGTGTGCAAAGCGAAATCGACGATCGTCGTGGTTCCACCGAGTGCGGCCGCGGCCGTGCCGCTGGCGAAGTCGTCGGCCGTGACGGTGCCCCCGAACGGCATGTCCAGGTGTGTGTGCGGATCGATGAAGCCCGGAAAGACGTAGCTCCCCGAGGCATCGACGACATCGGAGCCCGACGCCGGAATCGATTTGGCGATGGTGGTGATCGTGCCGTTCTCGATGAGGATGTCGGCGGCGAAGTTATCCGTCGCCGTCACGATCGTGCCGCCTCTTACGATGGTACCGATAGCCGTTCACTCCACGTGTGCACGCTCTCCCCGGAATCGACGCGCACCATCGTGATGCACTCGTCTACCGGGCAGACCATGCTGCACAGATTGCAGCCGACGCAATGTTCTTCGTCGACCTTCAGGGTTGTTTCGCCGCGTTCGTCGACCAGCCGGTCGATGCATTGGTGGGCCGCGTCTTCACACGCGATCCAGCAGCGGTTGCAGTTGATGCAGGTCGCCAGGTCGATGTTCGCGACGATCTTGTAGTCGAGATTGAGATCGTTCCAGTTGACGAACCGCGGAACGGTCTTGCCGATGATTTCGCTCACCGATGCAAGTCCGCGACCGTCGAGATAGTTGTTGAGCCCCTCGATCATGTCGCCGACGATGCGGAAACCGTCGCGCATCACGGCGGTGCACACCTGGACGTTGGTCGACCCCATCAACATGAACTCGACCGCGTCGCGCCAATCCGCGATGCCGCCGATCCCCGAAATCGGAACTGTCACGAGCGGATCGCGGGCGCAATCGCCGACCATGTTCAACGCGATCGGCTTGATCGCCGGACCGCAGAAGCCGCCGTGCGACGACTTGCCGTCGACGTGCGGGATCGGATTCCACGTATCGAGATCGACGCCCATCAGGCTGTTGATCGTGTTGATCAGCGAAATCGCATCCGCACCGCCGCGGGCGGCGGCGCGCGCGGTGTAGCGGACATCGGTGATGTTCGGCGTCAGCTTCACGATCACGGGAACCTTGGCGGCTTCTTTCGTCCAGCGCGTGATCTGCTCGACAAGTTCGGGATCCTGACCGACGGCGGAACCCATGCCGCGTTCCGACATCCCGTGCGGGCAACCAAAGTTCAGTTCGAAACCGTCCACCGGTACCGTCTGCACGGCGTTGACGAGGTCGTGCCAGGCCTTCTGATTGCAATCGGTCATCAGCGACGCCACGATCGCGCGATCCGGATAGGCGCCCTTACACTCGGCGATCTCGCGCAAGTTATCCACCAGCGGCCGGTCGGTGATCAGCTCGATGTTGTTCATGCCGATCATCTTGTTCGCGCCGATGTTCAAGCCGGCGAAACGCGAGGTCACGTTGACGATCGGGTCGCCGAGCGTCTTCCACACCACGCCGCCCCAGCCGGCCTTGAACGCGCGCATCACTTGGTAACCCGAGTTCGTCGGCGGCGCCGAGGCGAGCCAGAACGGGTTGGGGCTTCGAATGCCCGCCAAGTTACTCGAGAGATCGGCCATCAGCGCGCGCCTTTCAGGAAAACGTCGATGCTACGGGCGGCCGTCTTGCCGCGTTCGGCAGCTTCCACGACCATGGCATCGCTCGCTCCCGCCCGGAACATACAATCGCCGGCGGCAAACACGCCCGCTTTGTTCGTGCGCATGTCGATATCCACGACCGCGACGCCGTGTTCGTGCGAAACGCCGAACGCGTCGAGCAGCATGGCGAACTTCGACTGGCCGATCGCCGGGATCACGTTGTCGACCGGAATCGTGTACTCGCTGCCGGGGATCGGCCGGGCGGTGCCGCCCGGATCGGTGCGGATCAGTTCTAGGCCCGTCACGCGGCCGCCCGACGTAATGATGCGGTGCGGCAAGACGTTGTAGCGGAATTCCACGGCTTCGGATTTCGCGAACTCGATCTCGAAGTCGTACGCCGTCATACGCTCGGGGCCGCGGCGATAGAACATCGTCACGGAACTCGCGCCCAGGCGCTTGGAACAGGTGGCGGCGTCGATCGCGGTGTTCCCGCCGCCGATCACCGCCACCGTATCACCGAGCCCCGGAACGAAGCTATCGCGCTTCGCAATGCGGATAAAGTCGAGCGCATCCCACACGCCGTCTGCGTCTTCGCCTTCGATGCCGAGTTTCGGGACCGCGCCCATGCCGCAGGCGAGGACCACGGCGTCGTAGTCGGCCAGCAGTTTCGCCGGCGCAACATCGGTTCCGACGGTGACGCCCGTACGGATCTCCACGCCCAAGCGGCGCACTTGCTCGGCCTCCCACACGGCCACGTCGGTGGGTAGGCGGAACGGCACGATGCCGTACGTATTGAGTCCGCCGGCTAGCTCATCGCGCTCGAAAATCGTTACCGCGTGGCCCATCACGGCGAGGTCGCGCGCGGCGGAAAGTCCAGCCGGGCCGCCACCGACGATGGCAACGCGTTTCCCGGTAGCCGGACCGGGAGCGAACAACAGCCGGCCGTCGGCGATCAGCCAGTCGGTCGCGTGCTGCTGCAATTGCCCGATCCGGATCGGTGAATTGTCGGGTGCGTAGACGCATGCGCCCTCGCACAATTCGTCCGTCGGGCACACCCGTGCGCAGCTGGCGCCCATCGGGTTGGCTTCCATGATCGTCCGGGCGCTGCCGGCCAAATCGCCCGCCGCGATACGCCGGATAAAGCGCGGGATATCGATCGACGTCGGGCACGCGACGGTGCAGGGCGCGTCATAACAGTTGAGACAGCGATTCGCTTCGACCTTAACGTCGAGCGTTGTCATCGGTTCGGCCATCGGGGGGCCGAGTCCGCGGGGCGACTCCATTCGGGGAGGAACGAGACGCGGGCGCCGTAATCCTCTAAGTTTGCGACTTCCGACCCTATTGGAGAACCGCGCGTGATCGTCACTGAAGACCTCAAGACCCTGCACCGTGACTACGTCCTAACGCCCTGGGTGGCGCAAGGCAATCTCGACGTTCCGGTGATCGTCCGCGGCGAAGGCGTCTATCTCTTCGATGCGGACGGCAAGCGCTACACCGACCTCTCGTCAGGGCTCGTTGCAGCCAACCTCGGGCATGGTTACAAGCCGGTGCTCGATGCGATGCACGCGCAGATCGACCGGCTCTGCTTCAGCCCGACGAACTGGTTCCAAGATGGCCGCGCGAAGCTCGGGCAGTCGCTGATTTCGATCTCGCCGTGGGCCGGTAAAGAAGGCGGTCGCGTTTTCTACACGACCAGCGGCGCGCAAGCCAACGAAGATGCGGTCAAATTTGCCCGCATGCTGACCGGGCGGCATAAAGTTCTTACGGCCTACCGCTCGTTTCACGGATCCGCGGCCGGCGCGGCTGCACTGACCGGCGAAAACCGCCGTTGGAACAACGAGCCCGAAACGATGCCCGGCGTCGTGCGCTTCTGGGCCAACTATCCGTATCGCAGCCCGTTTCACACCGACGACCCGAAGGTCGAAGTCGAACGCGCGCTGCAGCATCTGCGCGACGTGATCGCGGCGGAAAACCCCGACTCGATCGCGGCGCTCTTGATCGAACCCGTGGTGGGTTCGAATGGCGTCATCATTCCCGCCGACGGCTACCTCGCCGGTCTGCGCACCATTTGTGACGAGCACGGCATCTTGCTGATCCTCGATGAAGTGATGACCGGCTTTGGGCGCACGGGCGCCGCTTTCGCATCGATCCGCTTCAACATCGTGCCCGACATGATTACGTTCGCCAAGGGCGTGACCTCAGCGTACGCACCACTGGGCGGCGTGATGATGCGCGAGAAACTCGCTGCAGTTTTCGACACGCGGCCGCTCGGCGCGGGCCACACCTACAGTGGTCACCCGCTGTGCATGGCGACCGGCATTGCGGCGATTGCCGCCTATCAGGCCGGCGGCTACTTCGAACGCGGGCGCACCACGATCGAAGGCTGGCTGCGTACGAAACTCGGCAAGCTCAAAGACAAGCACGAACTGATCGGCGACGTCCGCGGTATCGGCGCGTTCTTCGCGCTAGAGTTCGTCTCCGATCGCGCGAAGCGCACGCCGCTGATCCCGTGGCAAGGCAAGACCCAAGGCGTGATGCCGACGCTCTTCGGCGCGCTGCGCAAAGCCGGCGTGTACGCGTTTGGCCGTTACAACGTCATCCACATCGCACCGCCGCTGGTGATCGAAGAAGCCGAGCTCGATGAAGCGATCGCCAAACTGGACGGCGCGATCGGCGAACTCGAAAACGCATACGCTGCATCGCTGAAATAGCTCCGTCGTTCGCGCAAGCGAACGGCCTGCGTTTCGCCTATCTCGCGAGCGGTCCGGCTGACGGGCCGCTCGCGCTGTGCCTGCACGGTTTTCCCGACTCGCCCTACACTTGGCGACATCTGCGGCCGGTGCTCGAACGCGCGGGCTATCGCGTGGTTGCGCCGTGGCAGCGCGGCTATGCGCCGACGGAGATTCCCGCCGACGGTCAATACGCGGCCGGGCCGCGCGCAGCCGATGTCAACGCGTTGCATGATGTGCTCGGCGGCGACGAGCGCGCGGTCTTGATCGGCCACGACTACGGCGCATCTTCCGCCTACGGAGCGGCGGCAGCGGCACCGCAGCGCTGGGCGAAGATCGTGACGCTTGCGGTGCCACCGCCGGCGTCGCTGGTGACGAAGCGCACGCGCTACGATCAGCTCAAGCGCTCGTGGTACACGTTCTTCTTCCAACGTCCGAACGCACAGGCTGTCGTTGCAGCAGACGATTTCGCGTTCATCGGCCGTTTGTGGCGCGATTGGTCACCGGATTACGACCCAGCCGAGGATCTTCCGCACGTGAAGCGCGCGCTCGCCGGCGACCATCTCGCGGCGGCGCTTGGCTACTATCGCGCGATGTACGGAGCGATTCCGCTCGACCCGCGCTTCGCCGCCGAAGAGACCGCCGCGACCCAACCGCCGTCCCAGCCGGCCTTGTATCTGCACGGCATCGACGATGGTTGTTTGGGCATTGGTTTGATGGATGATATCGAGGACTATCTGCCCGGCCCGGGATCGCGCGTCGAACGCCTTGCCGGCGCCGGACATTTCTTGCACCTCGAATCACCGGAGCGCGTCAACGCACTCATCACCGGCTTTCTCGCCGGCTAAGCGTCTACTTTACCGTCGGGAAAATGTACTCGGCGCCGGTGGCGGCTTTGGGCCACCGCGTGGTCGTCGTTTTCAAGCGCGTGTAGAAGCGAACGCCTTCCATCCCGTGCATCGCATGATCGCCGAAGATCGAGCGCTTCCAGCCGCCGAAACTATGGAACGCCATCGGCACGGGAATCGGAACGTTGATTCCGACCATTCCCGCTTGCACCGCGCGATCGAAATTGCGCGCGGTGCCGCCATCGCGCGTGAAGATCGACGTCCCGTTCCCGAACTCGTGCGCGTTGATCAATTTGAGGGCTTCCTCGAGCGACTTCACCCGGACGATCCCGAGCACGGGCCCGAAGATCTCCTCGCGATACACGCGCATCTCCGGCTTAACGCCGTCAAAGAGCGTACCGCCGACGAAGAAGCCGTCGCCCGGTGCTTTGAAACCGCGTCCGTCGAGCACGGCGGTCGCGCCCTCTTTGATACCGGTCTCGATATACGACTTGACCTTATCGCGATGCACGCCGGTGACGAGCGGTCCCATCTCCACGCCGTCGTCGAGTCCGCTACCGACCTTGAGCGCAGTGATCTTGGGCCGTAAGCGTTCGATCAACGCGTCTGCAACCTCGTCGCCGACCGCAACCGCAATTGAAATCGCCATGCAGCGCTCTCCGGCCGAACCAAACGCCGAACCCATCAATGCATCGACGGCCGCATCCAGGTCCGCATCGGGCATGACGACGAGGTGATTCTTGGCGCCGCCCAATGCCTGAACGCGTTTGCCGTTGCTGGTGCCCGTCTTGTAGACGTACTCGGCAATCGGCGTCGAGCCGACGAAACTGATCGCGTTGATCCCCGGATGCGCCAAGAGCGCGTCGACCGCGACCTTATCGCCGTTGACGACGTTGAACACGCCCGCCGGCAGACCGGCTTCGGTCAGCAGCGCGGCCAGTTCGAGCGCGAGCGAGGGATCTTTCTCGCTCGGCTTCATAACGAACGTGTTGCCGCAAGCGAGCGAAACCGGAAACATCCACATCGGCACCATCGCCGGGAAATTGAACGGCGAGATGCCCGCGCACACGCCGAGCGGCTGACGCCGCGCGTGACTATCCACGCCGGTGCTGACTTGTTCGGTCAACTCACCCTTTAAGAGATGCGGAATGCCGCAGACGAACTCCACGACCTCGAGGCCGCGCGCAAGTTCGCCCTGTGCGTCGCTGAACGTCTTGCCGTGCTCGGCCGTGATCAACCCGGCTAACCGGTCGGCGTCGCGCAGCAAGAGCTCGCGAAACCGGAACATCACCGTCGCGCGGCGCGACGGCGGCATATCCGACCAAGCGGGAAAGGCGGCCGTCGCCGCAGCAACCGCCGCGTCGACTTCGGCGGCACTCGCGAACGCAACGCGCCCGCTCTGCGCACCCGTCGCCGGGTTGAACACTTCACCGCTGCGGCCCGACGAGCCGGCGACGCGTTTGCCACCGATGTAGTGGCCGATGTCGGTCACGGCGGCTGGCGGTTGGATGGTTTGCATTCGGGCCTCCGGCTAATGTGTCACCCCGAGCTTGTCGAGGGGCCGCTCCGATCGCACTCGATTGCGGCTGTCCCTCGACAAGCTCGGGATGACACCATATCGCCGGAAACCCGTTGTTTTCCTAGTCTTCTAGGCTTTGAAGCGCGGGAACAGACGCTGGGCGTTCTTCTCGAAGATGCCCTTCTTCATGTCGTCGGTCAGCCATTCGATGCTCTCGATCGTCGGCTTGATGTCGTCGTAGGGCTTGCCGGTAACGGGGTCTTTGCCCGAACCGCTGCCCGGACGTTCGGTGCCGAACACGCACCGGTCGGGACCGACCACGTCGAAGAGCAGATCCAGCGACTTCTTGTTGTGCAGGCACGTGTCGAACCAGAAGCGCTTGAGCGTCTGGTCGAACGTCTCGCTCTTGACCGCCGCTTTGCCGGTGAGCGCCGCCGTCTTCGCTTCGGTCGCTCCGCGGAACTCGAAACCGGAATCCGATTTGCCCTTGTGCATTTCGCGATTCGAGCGCCAGCGTCCGACCTGGTAGGGAATCGATCCGCCGCCGTGGCTGACCAAGAGATTCAATTCCGGATAGCGATCGAAGACGTCCGAACGCGCGACCGACGTGATCGCCAGGCTCTCTTCGGTGACGAAATGCTCGTCGTAGGTCTCGCGCCCGCAGCAGCCACCGCTATGGATGTGCGCCGGGATCTTCATGTTGATGAGCTTCTCGTAGAGCGGGTACCAATACGGATCCGCCAGCGTGGGCCCTTGATCGAGGCCTTCACCGGGGTCGGGATTGAGCAAGATCCCGAGGAAGCCGAGTTCGTTCACGGCGTAGTCGATTTCGTCAAACACGACGTCGATGGGCATGCCCGAGAGTTGCGGGATGCCGGCGACGCCGCGGAAACGCGTTGGGTGAAACTTGATCGTTTTCGCGATGAGGTTGTTGTTCGACCGCGCCCAGAGCTGCGAGTCGGTGAACCGTCCGCGATGAATCTGCATGAACGGTCGCGGCGAGATAAACTGGATGTCGGTGCCGACTTCGTCCATCAACTTGACGTTGCTGTCGGCGGATTTTTTGAGGTCGTCGTCCGGGACCGCCGCCAGGGCCGCGCCGTGTTGGCCGCCCGAGACGATCAGGGTGCTGCGGTAACCGTAGAGCGACGACGGAGCGACCAAGTGCGCGTGCGCATCGATAATCATGCTGGCGGGCTTCGCTACCCAAAGACGCCTTCTTGCCCCCCGGGCGTACTTATTCATACCCTCCGGTAATTGAACCGATGCATCCCCGTGAACCGGGGCCCGGCGACGCTCTGGGAGTAAGGAGCCCGGCATGAACGTTCTGATTACCGGCGGGACCGGGTTCATCGGGCTACACACCTCGCGCGCGTTCCTCGAGCACGGCTTCGACGTGGTCTCGACCCAGTTTCGCGTGCGGCGCGAACTGGCCGAAGTCGAGCAACACCGTGCGAACCGCTTCCACCGCGAGGTCGTTGACGTGACCAGCGGCTATGCGCTCGATGAGTTGTTCGAGCGCCATCGCATCGAACACGTGCTGCACCTCGCGACCCCGGGGCTCGGCGCGCTGCCGGCCGCTGAGGACTATCGCTCGAACATGATGGGGCTGCTCGCAATCCTCGACGCCTCACGCCGGCACCGCGTGCGGCGCGTGGTCGTCGCGAGTTCGATCACGGTCTATCACGGACTCGACGGCCCGTTTCTCGAGTCGATGCCGCTGCCGATGGCGTCCAATGGTCCGACCTGCGCGTACAAAAAAGCCGGCGAGATCACCGGCTTGCATTTTGCCGACCGCACCGGACTCGATATCGTCTTCGCGCGCATCGGCTTCGTCTACGGTCCACTCTACCATTCGTTCACCAACGCACCGAGCCGCATCGCGCACTCAGCAGTGCGCGGCGTTCCGGACGCCGGCAAAACGAAGCCGTTCGCCGGCGACAACTTCGACTATATCTACGTCGGCGATTGCGCGGAAGCGCTCTTCCACATGCAGACGTCAACATCGTTGACCGAACGCATCTACAACATCGGTGGCGGCGCGAGCGTGCCGCTTCCGGCGGTGCTCACGGCGGCGCAAGCCGTCGTTCCGGACGCCGCCTTCACGTTTGGCGAGGGTCAAGATCCGTTTCACAAACCGGCATCGTATATGGACATCGAACGCTTTGCTCGCGACACCGGCTTCCGGCCCAAACACGACATCAACAGCGGCATGGCCGCCTACATCGCGTGGTTACGCGAACACGAAGTCTAGGCCGTTTGGCTTACTCCGTCATCGACGTAAACCGTTGGGGCATCGCGCGGGGGCAATGCAAGGCGTGGTCGCGCACTTGACGACCGACGATATGATTGCGATCTCTGCCTACCTCGCGTCTCTTCTGCCATAACACGCTACGGCTTTCACCCAATACAAGGGGGTAAGCTAACGGTGCGCTGAGCCGAACGCGCGGGCGAGCCAACGGCGCAGCCCGTGCATTTGCCGGGCCGTCGGTGCCGGTGCGGGAGCGAGTTCGGTCGCAGCGAGGAGCTGCATCGAGCGTAAGTCCAACCGCGTGAAGTCGGCGACGCTGTCCGGGCGAGGGAGTGCGCGTGGAGCCTTACGCGCGGCGGCGAGTCGCGGGGTGTCGCGGGTGGCCGCGAGCGGTGCCGTCGTGTTGCCGGGGAGTAGCACTTTGAGATGATCCCAAAGATCGATGACGTGCACTACGTAGGCGCGCGTTTCCGCGGTCGGCGGCGCGCCGCCGGCGCGCGCGACCGCTCCCGGTCCGGCGTTGTAGCTCGCAATCGCTCGAGCGTATCGGTCGTGGGCACTCAAGTCCGCGTAATTCTGCAGCATGCGGCGCAAATAGCGTGCGGTGCCGTCGAGGTTTTCGTAGATGTCGAACGCGAGCACGTTGAGGCTGCCGGCGGTCGCCGGCATGAGTTGCCCGAGCCCTTGCGCGCCGGCCCCCGAAACCGCTCGCGAGTGCCAACTCGACTCGACGCCGACGATCGCGACCAACAAGCGCGGATCGAGATCGTAGTACGAGGATAACCAGAGCACGTGGGTCGCGATGTCGGCCGACTGCGAGTGCGACATCTCCGGGTTGAACGAGCGCAGCACTTGGGCGTACTGCCCCGGCGCCGCCGTCGCCCCGGGGTTCGCTGCCCGGGCCGGCGCACACAGCGTCAGCAGCACCGCGAAAGCGGAGACGAAAAGACAAGCTCGCGGCAAAGCGCCGGAGATCGCGTTCATTCTTGCGTGGTCGGGCCCTCAGCCTGGAAATATTAGTTGAACGGCACTTAATGTGACGCGGCCAGCCGGTTCATCAGCGAGTGTTTGAAAGCGACGTACTGACCGGGCGTTAGTACGGTCCGCATGCTAGCGATCAGCTGCTTGGTTGCGTTAACCTTCTGCTCGTCGGGTTTGCGAGTCTTTTTTTTGCACATTACCAGATTAGGAGAGGGGGGGATTCGAACCCCCGGTCGGTTTGACCCGACTCTCGCTTTCCAAGCGAGTACATTAAACCGCTCTGCCACCTCTCCACGATCACGGTGTACCAGCACGTCGTCCTTTCAAAGCTGATATGAACCGGTCCCGCAACTCACCCTTCTGCTCACCCAAGCGCCCCTGCTGACTCCCCGATTGCCGGACCGATTGGACTGTCCGGACCCGCACCGCCACGAGCAGCAAAGCCAGCGTATTAACTGATGCGTTCGGCCGACTCGCCCCGTTCTTCCCAGGCCGAAGGGTCACCTCGAACTGGCGTCAGCGGCGTAAAGAAGACGTGATCTTCCGCGCCACTGCTCGCAGCGCACGTTTCCAACCCCGGCGACGTTTGTCGTATAGAATGATTCCTCGAATAGCAGCGGCCGTCTTGGCGGCCCTCGTTTTCTGCGCGTCCAACCCACCGCTTGCCGTCGATGCGACCCCCCGGATCGACGTTCTCGTGGTCGGCGGTAGCCCCGCCGGCGTCGCGGCCGCGGTCGCGGCGGCACGCCGCGGTGAAAACGTTACCCTGGTCGCACAGCGGCCGGTGCTCGGCGGCGTGTTGACCGACGCTACGATGGATCAGTGGGACCTCAACCTGGCGCCGGACGGCGCGCCGATCGAGGGCGGCATTTTCAGCGAGATCCACGCCGCGCTTGGCGATGCGTTTACGCCGAACGACGCAGCCCGCGTGTTCGGCGCCATCGTCGCCGGCGAACCGCGCATCCATACGATCCTCGATGCGCGGCCGATCGCCGTCCGCACCAGCGAAGCCACGGGCGGTACGGCGATCGGCGACGTGACCTTTGCCCACGCCGGCGCGGCGGACTTCACGCTTAGCGCGCGCGTCGTGATCGATGCCACCGACGACGCCGATGTCGCCGCGCTCGCTGGTGCGCGCTACGACGTCGGCCGCCAAGACACCGGGATCGATGAAAAGATGCAGGCGGTAACGCTGATGTTCACGATCGACGGCGTCGACTGGCCGGCGGTCGTGCGCGCGTATCGTCCGCTCGTCGACGGACCCGGCGGCGCGATCGACCGGCGCGCGTGGGGTTACGCAAAGCTGATGGACGGCTACCGCAGCTTATCGCCCGACGTCCTGGTCCGCGATCTGAATCTCGGCCATGAAGCCGACGGAGCCGTCAGCGTTAACGCGATCGACGTGCTCGGCATCGACGGCCGTTCGGCGAGCGATCTCATCCGCGCGCGCGTCCTCACCGAGGACGAAGCGCCGCATCTTCTGGCGTATCTACGCGAGCATGTTCCGGGCTTCGAGGACGCCCGGATCGGCCGCTTTGCCGATGCCGTCTACGTGCGGGAAACGCGCCACGTGCTGGGCGAGGAATGGTTGACGGCCGATGACGTCTGGGACGGCGTCTTGCCGGCCGATCGCATCGGCTTGAGCTCGTATCCGCTCGATCTCCATCCGGTGGCGGCCACCGATCGTCTGGCGTACGCGCCGATCCGGCACGTCTACGGCGTTCCATTCGGGGCGCTGGTCCCGCGCGGCTTCACCAACGTGCTGCTGGCGAGTCCCTCGATCTCCGCATCGCACGAAGCCGCGGGAAGTGCGCGCGTGATACCAACGACGATCGAAGAGGGCGAGGCCGCCGGCGTCGCCGCCGCGTTAACGCACGAACGCGGGATCTCGTTTGCAGCACTCGCCGCGTCAGGGCCCGCGATCGCCGAACTGCAGAACGACCTCCGCAGCAACGGCACGATCCTCGACTACACGGCACCGGTAACGATCGCGTCGACCGGTCGAGCTAACAAGCGCTCCTAGACGATCGGCGCGTTCGCGTCGTCACCGTCGGCGGCAGACGCATATAGTCGCCGTCCATCGGTTCAGTCGTTCAGACCGATCTGGAACGTCGGCGTTATTTTGGTTTTCTCACCACGGCGGACGATCGAGGTGCCGATGGCCAAGAACTCGATGACATGCGGTTCCCAGACGTGATTTTTCTCGACGATGTTCATACCCACGATCCCGGTTGCGCCGTGCGCTTCCGCTTCGGCTTGCATGCGACTCATTGCCAATTCGCGCGCATCGTACAGGGCTTCGGTATAGTTCTGCAGTTCGACATTGTTGCCCAAGGTGCGAATCGACTGCATGAATCCTTGGTGGGCGATGTGATAGACGCAGCTGCCGAGCACGAGTTCGGCCGGCACGTAACCCGCCTGATGGAGCTTGTAGAAATCTTGCACGCTGAGATCGCAGGTGAACGGCTTGTCGTGCACCGTGCGATACGACGACCCGGGCGGCGCTTTAACCGCGGTGCCGATCGCGGTGAACTCGAGCGCGTTCGGCGCCCAAATGTAGCCGCCGACTTCCAAGCGCACCCCGACGATGCCGTCGGCACCGAGCACCGCGGCTTCTTCTTCCATCCGGCTCATCGCCAGTTCGCGCGCCTGATACATCGCCTGCGAGAGATAGCCGAGTTCCTGATTCTGAAAGTAGTTGCCGATCTGGAAGCCGACGTGGAAGATCGAACTCCCGAGCACGAGACCCAACGGCTGCATCTGCAATTCGTCGAGCAACACGAACTCGCTGACCGAGAGGTCGCTCGTAAACATCGGCGCGCCGCCTTCGCCGCTCATCCGCCGTAAGCGCGCGATCGCGTCTTGTGGAACGCCGCCGGCCGTCGTTGCCACGTTTTGCGCTTGGTTTTGCGGGGGCGGGCCGAAGCCGAAGAAACTCATGTCAGTGCTCCAAGAAACGGGTGAGGGTTTCGCGCGTCTGGTGGTCGCGTTCGACGAACGCACCTAAATCGTGGTAAAGCCCGGTGAGCCAAGCGTCGAGGTCGACACTTTCGGTGCGCAAGGCCACGCCTCGCACCACCTTCGTCGCGCTGGCCTCGATACCACTGCGGCTCGCAGCAAGCGTATACCGTAGCGCAGCGTCGCCCATCGGGATCGTCAGTTGCAGCGATTCGATGGCGCCGAAACCGAGACGCCCGCGTTGCGTGCTAAGTAATTGCGGTACGAGTGCCGCAAAGCGCTCGGCCGCGACGGCAACGAGCGCGCCCGGCTGCGGCCCGGCGTCGCGCGCGATGCCGTCCAGAAACGTGCGCACCAAAGCGAGCGGCGCGGACGTGGCGGGTTCGACCGGCGCGGCTTGCGGCAACGATGCCGCCGGGCCGAAACGCTCGGTGAGAAACGCACCGTTGGCCGCTATCCCCTCGGTGCCGCGCGCCGCGAGTTCACGCAAACGTTGCGCCGTCGCGCGTTCGAGGTGATCGAGTTGTGCGATGAGGAGTTCGTCGGGGGTGCGGCCGGTTGCATCGCGCTCGCCGCGCAGGCTCGGCGGGATGTCAAGATATGCGCGCAGCGTGTCGGGTAGGTAGCGCGCCCGCGTCTCGCGCAGTGAAAATGACGCCTCATCGACGGCGCTCGCGTGGGTGAGGGCCCGTTCGCCTTCATCCAACAGCGCCTCGATGCGGCTCACGCGCTGCGCGGCCTCATCCGGAACGCGCATCATTTGCGGAGCAGCGGCTGCACGCGGTCGAAGGGCAAGCCGAAGAGCGTAATGCCGTTGGCGCCGGTCATCGTGCGCGCGCTGAAGATCGCATCGTCGATCGCCGACTCGGTCGCATCGATGGTCGCGGCGAAGAGCGCGTCGATGCGGTCTTCGTCCGTCTCGAGCGACGGCCCGGTGATGCCGCCGCTGCGCGGATAGATGTGCGTGGTTGAGAACGCGAAAAACAGATCGCCGCTCGAGGTGTGCGAGGTCGCACCGGTGCGCGCCAGACCCATCGACGCGCGCTTCGCGATATCTCGCAAGTTGTTGTGATCGAGCGGGGCATCGGTCGCGACGACGATGATGATGCTGCCGTCGGCTGCGCGCCCGGTCGTCCGCACTGCGGCGCGCCGCGGATAGATCGGGAGCAAGTCGTTCGCAAACGCGCGGCCGATCGGCACGCCGCCGATGAGCAATTCATTGCGCGAACCGGTGTTCACGTTGACCAGCACGCCAACCGTGTAGCCTCCCAGGGTCTTTGGCAATACGCGCGATGCGGAGCCGATGCCGCCCTTGAAGCCGAAGGCGTGCATCCCGGTGCCGGCGCCGACGTTACCGCGCGGAAAGTCGCCCGGCGCCGCGGCATTCAGCATCCCGACGACGTCATCCGGTCCAACGTGCCGGCCCTGAATATCGTTCATCCCCTGATCGTCGCATTCGGCGACGACCGGCAACGGCACGTCGGCACGAATGCCGATGTCGGGATGCTTCGAGATCAACCACGAGACCGCGCCGTCATCGGCGCGTCCGATATCGAGCGTATCGGTGAGCACGATCGGCGTTTCGAGAAAGCCTGCCTGATCGACCCAATGCGCGCCGGTCATCTCGCCGTTGCCGTTGAGGTCGAACGTAGCCGCCGCGACGCGACGCAGCCACGGATCGTCGTTGGGCAGGATGCCGGTAGCACCCGTGCGCACGGGCCCGGTTCCGCGAACCAGGGGACCTTCGCCCTCGATCTTCGTTACCGAGCCGACGCGGACGCCGGGAACATCGGTGATCCCGTCGACGGGACCGGACGGCAAGGTGCCGACCGCAACCGGCGAGCGAGCCTCGACAACGGCCGCACCGGCCAAAGCGATGCACGCCGCGAACACCGCAACGCAGCGCCAGGCGTTCATCGCGCCGCCAACTTCGCGAGCGGCGCACGCGCGCGCAACGACTCGTACTGCGTCTGCATCCGCGCGAGACGTTCGGGTTCGACGCGCTGACCGCTCAACGGTCCGTCGCCGATCGGCTCGAACAGCCGGGGCGGCAGCAAGTCGTCGTGCGGCATCCAGCCCAGGCGCGCGTTGATCGAACGTTTGCGCTGCCAATGCTGTTGGGCGGCGGCACGCAGTCCGGCAGCGTCGGTCTCGAGGCCCGTGACCGCGCCCCACAGTTCCGCCGCTTCAGTATAGAAGTCGCCGAAGCAGTCGCGAATGAACTTACAGAGCACGAGCGCATCCCATACTGCCGCATAGTCCTCGGCGTCGATCGCATCCTGCGCGCGCAACATATCGTCGCGCTCGGCGCCCGGCACCCGCAAATCGCGATCATACGTGGCGGAACGGTTATGGCAGGCGCCGCGCGTGCACGTCGCAAGCCCAAGCGCGTACGTCGGCAACGCGCGCGGCTCATAGCCCGGCAACTCGAGGCCCTTTGCATGCATGGCAAACTCCGCGGCGTTGCCACCGATCACTGCGGCCGCTGCGCGCACGCCGAGGGCGAGCGTCGCCCCAAGACCCGAGCAGCCGGCGATCGCCGCAATTGCCGGCAAGAGCACATCAGCGTTGCCGAACCGGAGGGGCGAGCCGAAGGCGTGCTTGTCGACCAAGCCCCGCTCCGCGCATTCCATCGCGAAGGCGATTGCGACACCGGTCGAGATCGTATCGAGCCCCGCCGCATCGCACGCTGCGACCGCATCGAGTACCGCGTCGAGGTCGGCCACGCCGCAGTTGGGACCGAACGCCCACACGCTCTCGTATTCCGAAGCGCCGGCGGCCGCGTTCGCGCGGCCCTTGCGCACGTACATGTGCTCGCACTGCACGGGACAGCCGGCGCAACCCGCGCGCAGTTCGGTGTAATCGGCGCGCGATTCGCGCGCTCGTTCGGGCGTCACGCGTTCCACCGCGTCGAACGTCGCGGCGGTGAAGTTGCGCGTCGGGAGTTGGCCCATGCGCGCGAGGACGCGCAGGTTGGCGCCGGTGCCGGTCACGCGGTACTTGGCCGTTGCCGGACCGAGCGCGCGCGAACGGATGGTCGCGGCAATTGCAGCCGTCCGCTCCGGGTCGGCAATCCGGACACCGCCGCGGCCGCGCAACACGATTGCCTTGAGACGTTTCGCGCCCATCACCGCGCCGCTACCGCCGCGGCCGGCCTGACGCCCGTCGTTATCGAGCGTCGCGAAGCGCACACCGGCTTCTCCCGCCGGACCGATCGCACACACCCGCGCCGAACGATCGGCGAGCGTATCGCGCAAACGTTTGGTGGTCTCGCGCGCGCTGCCGCCCAGCAGCGCTTGCGCAGGCTCGAAACGGACCTCGCCGTTTTCCACGACCAGCGTCGTCCACTGCGCAGCGGTACCGCGCACGACGAGCGCGGCCAACCCGCAACGGCGTAACACCGCCGACCAATGGCTCGACGAGAGACCTTCGTTCAGCAGCCCGGTGAGCGGCGAGATCGTCGCTACAGCATGTTTGTTTGCCGCCGGAACCGGCGTCGAGGCAAACGGTCCGGCGGCAAACACCAGCGGGTTCTCCGGTCCAAGCGGATCGAGCGGCCCCGTCACGCTGCGCTCGACCAGCCAAACCGCCAGCCCGACTCCGCCGAGAACCTCGCTGAAGACGGCATCGTCGAGGTCGTACCGCGTTGACGAACGCCGGCTGAGGTCGACCTCCAGAACAGTGCGCGGCCCGGCGTAACCCATCAGCCGCCGCTCGCCAGAAACAATACGCACGGACGGTCGGCGCTGGTGAAACGCACGTCGCCGTCGACCGCGCGCACGCCGTCGAGCAAGAGCAAGTTTGGCTCGACGAACGCGTCGCGTTCGCCCGTTACGATCTCGCCGACGAACGACGGCAACGCGGTCGTCAACGCGCGCAAGAACGAACGTAAATCGGTCGGCTCGTCGACGGCAATCTCGACTAGAGCGCGACCGGCGAGCACGCGGGCCGGTCCGAACAGTTCGACCGTCACGGTTCCACGATCCGGATCGTGCCCGCGTCGCGAGCATCGTAACCGGGCAGCGCGTCGATCTGCGCCCGGACCTCGGGCGAGCGCAACGCCTCGAGGACGATGGCGATGCGCGGCTCGTCCAGCGCGGCGGCCGGCAATGCGAGTTCGTACGGTTCCTCGGCCAGCGGAACGAAATCGCAGCCGAGCGCGACGGCAGCGGCGCGAATGCCCAATGCCACATCGGCCGACCCGTCGGCCACGAGCGCTGCGGCCGCGACGTGGGTGAACTCTAGCCGCTCGTAACCGTCAATCGCGCCGGCCGCAACGCCGTCGCGCGCCAGGAGCAAATCGAGCAGCATGCGCGTACCGGCATCCTTCTGCCGGTTGACGAAACGCGCGCCCGTGCGCGCGACGTCCGCCACGCCGGTGAGGCCGAGCGGGTTGCCGCGCGCGACCATGAGTCCCTGTTCGCGCAGCGCGAAGTGAACCAGCGCCACCGCTTCGGGCGGACCGTAGCGCCGCACAGCGGTGATGTTGTAACTGCCGTCATTCGGATCGATAGCGTGCGTTCCGGCAAAATGTGCCGCCTGCGCGCGCAACGCAACAAGCCCGGCAATGCTGCCGACGTTGGCGGAGACGAGTTCGAGCCCGCGATCGGCCAATGCGCCCGCGAGCAGATCGATGGCGACATCGTGGCTGCCGACGGCGAGCACGGTTCGCTCGATCGCTTGGCGCGGCCGCAACAGCCGCGCGGTCACGAGTTCGCCCGCCGCAACGCCTTCACAAAAGCGCGGCACCATAACGATCGCGTTGGCGCGCGAGAGCGATGTGATCACGCCCGCGCCGCGGCGCAACGGCGCCGCAACGAGGCGTTCGCCGACGCGGGCCGCGACGACGCGCACGAACTCATCCTCACCGAGCGGCGAATAGAGTTTGCGCGTGAGCTCGACTTCGACGAACGACTCGTCGAGCGGATCGCGTTGCGCGAGCGAGGTGATCAGCGGACGCAAAAAGAGTTCGCAACAAATCGCCGCGCTCACCGGATAACCCGGAATGCCGAGCAACGGCACGCCGCCCGACGAGATCGCGAGCACGACCGGATGTCCGGGCCGGATCGCGACACCGTGCACGAGTACGTGACCGAATTCGGCGAGCGTTCGCGCGGTGAAATCTTCGCGGCCGGCCGAACTGCCGGCGTTGACGACGACGGCGTCCGAATGTGCGAGCGCGGCGGCGACCGCGTCGCGTAAGCGCGTGGGATCGTCGGGTACCCGCGCGACCAACACGCTCTCGCCGCCGTAGGTACGAATCGACGCCTCCAAAAGCACCGCGTTCGAGTCGAGGATCGCGCCGCGCGCCGGCCGTTCGGTGGCCGGGTCGACCAGTTCGTCGCCGGTCGTGATCACCGTGACGCGTGGCCGCACCGCAACCTCGACCTGCGTCACTCCGGCGGCGGCCATCGCAGCCAGATCGACGGCGTCGAGCCGGCGCCGCTTCGGAACCACGGCTTCGGTCGCGACGATGTCTTCGCCGATCGCGCGGACATGCTCGAACGGTGGAACGGCGGACCGTATTGCGACCCAACCGGCGCGGCGCTGCTCGACGTGTTCGATCATCACGACCGCATCGCATCCGGCCGGCAACGGGTCGCCGGTATCGACGATGAACGCATCGCGATCGAGCTGCAATTCGAGCGGCGCGGTTTCGCGCGCACCCACGGTGCCCGCCGACGCTACCGCGATGCCGTCCATCGCGCAGGCATGATAGTGCGGTGACGAGAGCCGTGCGAAGACGGGGCGCGCCGTCACGCGATCGAGTGCATCCGCCAGGGCCACGCATTCGGTCCGCTCGTTCCGCACTCCGGCCGCCGCGAGCGCGGTGAGAAACCGCGCTTGTGCTTCCTCCAGTGGAATATCGTGCAAAAAGACGTCGCGTGACGGGGTCGATGTCGTCATCGTGCGACGACCCGCACGCACTCGCCGGCGTGTAACCCGCTGCGATCGAGCGGAACGATGGCCAAGCCGTCGCTTCGCACGAGGGTGAAGATCAAGTTGGATTCACCGAAGATCGGCGTCGCGCGCGGCGGGCTCTCGCCGTAGTCGAGGCTGCACGGCACATAATCCTCACGGCCCGGGCGCGAAGGCACATCACCGGTGAGGATCGCATCGAGCGTCCCGTCGCCGTGGGCGGCGACGTTGCGTTCGCCGCCTAACGCGCGAACCAACGGCCGCACGATGCGCCACGCCACCACGACGGCGCTAGCCGGATTGCCCGGCAACCCGACCACCGGCTTGCCACCGCAGATCGCCACGATGGTGGGTTTCCCCGGCCGAATCGCGATTCCGTGCGCGAGAATTCCCGGTGCGCCGAGCTGCGCGATCACCCCGGCCGTGATATCGCGGTGCGAGACCGAAGATCCGGCCGAAACGATCAAGGCATCGGCCTCGGCCAGGGCGCCGGCCGCGCGGCCCGTCAGAACCGGCGCATCGTCGCGGACGATCCCGCCGGGCAACGCGATGCCGCCGGCCGCCTCAACCGTCGCCGCGACGGTAATGGCGTTGATGTCGCGCACTTGCCCGTCACGCGGCGAGATCTCGACCGGGACGACCTCATCGCCGGTCGAGAGAATGGCGATCTTCGGCCGGTCCCGCACGACAACACGGGCATATCCAAGCGCCGCCAAGCCGCCCAAGACCGCCACGTCGATCCGCGTCCCGGCCCCAAAGGCCATCGATCCGGCCCGGATGTCCTCACCCGGCCAGAGCACGTTGTCACCCGGCGGCGCTGCGGCGAGGACCTCGACCTCATCGCCGTGGACGTTGGTCTCTTCCATCATAACGACCGCGTCCGCTCCGGCCGGAAGCATGGCGCCGGTGTGGATGCGCATGGCCTCATACGCCCCCACGGTGACCTCGGGTACCGTTCCCATCAGCACTTCGCCCGTGAGGCGTAGGTAGGCCGGAGCGGAGTCGGAGGCCCCGCGCGTATCGGCGGCCCGAACCGCGAAGCCGTCCATGAGCGCGCGCGCAAAATGGGGCAGAGTTTCCCCGGCGACGATCGCCCGATCGAGAACGCGACCGCGAGCTGCGCTTAGCGGTACGGTTTCGGTACGTTCGACCGGCGTCACCGCCGCTAACAGCGCGGCGAGTGCATCGCCCGGCGCGACCACCGTGAAAAGCTCGCTCAACGTCGATCCTTGGGAGGGGTAGGCACACCCTCCTCGCCACGCGAATCCTTCACCTCTTGCCCGTTACCTAGCCCGAGGAGCAAACCGATTCTCACCCTACCGAACCCCTCGCAGAAGCTCGCGGACGACCTCAGTGCGATCGGACTCGATCGCGTCGCGACGGTTCATCGCAACCTGACGATGTCCGAACTGATGGAACACGCCGTCCGCAACGGCGAGGGTCGCCTCGGACCCGACGGCCAGATGGTCGTCGAAACCGGCAAATATACCGGCCGTTCGCCCAAAGATAAGGCGTTCGTCAAAGAGCCCGGCAGCGAAACGCACATCGATTGGGGCGCGAACCGGCCGATCGCCGTCGAGAAATTCGATGCGTTGCTCGGGCGCGTCGGCGACTATCTCGCCGGCAAAGATATCTACGCGCTCGATTGTTACATCGGAGCCGATCCGCGCTACCGCTTGCCGGTGCGCGTGCTGACGACCTACGCGTGGCAGAGTCTGTTCGCGCAAGATCTCTTCATTCGGCGCACCGACACCAGCGACGATTTCAAACCGGAATTCACGGTGCTCGATGCGTCGCTCTTCGAGGCCGATCCGGCGCGCGACGGCACGCGAACCGAAACGTTCTGCCTCGTGAACTTCGCGCGCAAGATGGTCTTGATCGGCGGCACGCGGTATGCGGGCGAGATCAAGAAATCCGTCTTCACGCTGATGAATTATCTGATGCCGCTGCGCGAGGTCATGCCGATGCATTGCTCGGCGAATCTCGGGTCGCAAGGCGACGTCGCCATCTTCTTCGGCCTCTCCGGCACCGGCAAGACGACGCTCTCCTCGGATCCGAACCGGCCGCTGATCGGCGATGACGAACACGGCTGGTCGGCCGACGGCGTCTTCAATTTCGAAGGCGGCTGTTACGCGAAGACGATCAGGCTCTCGCAGAGCGCCGAGCCGGAAATTTGGGATGCCGCGCACCGTTACGGCACCGTCCTCGAGAACGTGGTCATCGATCCGGTCACGCGCGCGCTCGACCTCGACTCCGATGCGCTCACCGAAAACACGCGCGCCGCGTATCCGATCGAATTCATCCCCAACGTTGTGCCGGGTGCGATGGCCGGCCATCCGAACACGATCGTGATGTTGACCGCCGACGCGTTCGGCGTGTTGCCGCCGATCTCGAAGATGTCGGCCGCGCAGGCCATGTATCACTTCCTCTCCGGTTACACGGCGAAAGTCGCCGGCACCGAGCGCGGCGTCACCGAACCGACCGCAACCTTCTCGACGTGCTTCGGCGCGCCGTTCATGGTCCATCATCCGACGGTGTACGCGAAGCTGCTCGGCGAGCGCATCGCCAAACACGAAGTTCAGTGTTGGCTCGTGAATACGGGCTGGACCGGCGGCGCACCGCCGGCGGCAAAACGCATGAAGATCGCGTACACGCGCGCGATGGTCAATGCGGCGATCGAAGGCCGTCTCAATGACGTGCCGACGAAACGCGAGCCGTTCTTCGGTCTCGAGATACCGCAATCGGTGCCCGGCGTGCCGGACGACGTGCTCGATCCGCGCAAAGCCTGGAGCGACCCGGCCGCCTACGACGCGCAGGCGAAGAAACTGGCCGGTCTGTTCGCCGAAAACTTCAAACAATACGAAGCGGCCGCCACGCCCGACGTGCGGGCCGTTTTGATCAAACCGTAACCCGCGCAACCGAAGGCTGGTGATCGTATGAAACGTGCCGCATTCACGTATCTTTTGGCTGGGGCGTCGGCGGTGCCGCGCATCGCTTCGGCGCAGAGCGGGCCGACCGTCATCCGCTTTGGGACGGCCCCCGTCGAGAGCTATGCCTTGGCGATCTACGGCGTCGACCGCGGTTTCTTCAAGGCGGTCAATCTCGACGTGCAGATCACGACCTTCAGCGGCGGTGGCGGCGTGATGTCGGCGGCCGCCGGCGGCGCGCTCGACGTGGGCTGCGCAAACGTCGGCGCGCAAGCGAACGCGCACTCGCACGGTCTGCCGCTTTCGATGATCGCGGCCGGCGGTAACTACTCGACCACGTCGCCGACCACCGTGCTCGCGGTTGCAAAGAACGCCCCCTTCAAGACCGCCAAGGACCTGAGCGGGAAAACGATCGGCGTCTCGACGTTGCGCGATTTGCAGCAAGCCTCGGTCATGAAGTGGGTCGACGTCAACGGCGGCGATTCGTCCACGCTCAAGTTCATCGAAATTCCGGTTCCCGAGATGGCTCCGGCGCTGGTCGCCGGCCGCATCGACGGGTCGTGCGAGCTCGAACCTTCGCTGACGTACTCGAAAAACGATATCCGCGTTTTCGGTAAGTGCTATGACGCGATCGCCAAAACGCTGACGATCACGACCCACTTCGCCAACAACGACTGGCTTGCGAAAAATACCGCGGCCGCGCATGCGTTCATCGGCGCCATGCGCGTGACCGCGCAGTGGGCGAACAAAAACCAAGCCGCGGCCGGCGCCATCCTCGCGGGCGTTACGAAGATTCCGCCGGCGACGGTTGCCGAGATGAACCGGGTCATTTTCGGCGAGAAGCTCGACCCGGCGACGATTCAACCCGTGATCGACGCGACCGCGCAATATAAATTCTTAGCGCAGACGTTCAACGTCGCCGATATGTTCTGGTCGCAAGCGCGCGGCTAGCCGTTCCCAGTTTTATAGAAAGACGACATCGTGAGCAACACCGTCAAACCCGGAGCCCCCAAAGATCTGCCGCCCGCGCCGGATAAGGAAGCCGTCGAGGCACTGATCGGACCGTATCGCGCGAAGACCGATCGCACCGAATCGGACAACCTCTACAAAGATCTCTTGGGCTTCGTACCGCCGCGTATTCAAGGCCGCGTGCTCGTGCAGGGTGCGCTCGATCCGGAGGGCTACGACCTCACCGAACAAATCCGTTCGCACTTGATGTATCCGAAGTGCTTCGACGTCAAGACGGCGCAACTGATGCTCTTCGGAATGCTGCTCACCCAACTCTCCGATGCGGCCCAACTGCACGCGATCGGCGCGCGCAAAGCGGGCGCAACGTGGGAAGAGCTCAACGCCGTCGTCGGACTGTGCTTTCTTTTCCGCGGACTCTCCGCTGCAAACCGCGGCGCCGAAATCATCGCCGGCATGGCCCGCCGCGAACACGAAGCGGCTAAAGCTACTTAACTTCGAGGTGTTCGGCGCCGTCCCAGGGGCCGGCGCGCTCGCGAACGACCGAGAGCGTGCAGCGGTCGCGGAAGTAGGCGGCGACCATGTCTTCGGGGCAGATTTCCGCGATACGCGAGAAGATGCGGCCGGCTGTGAGCAACATGCCTTTGCGGTATTCGGCCATGCCGGCCGCAAATTGCGGCTGCGTCTTGTCTTTGTGTTCGATCAACTCGTGCGCATCATTGTCGTAGCACTCGTAGATCTCGACGGCTTCCGACTTGCCCTTGGCCCGCACCGCGCCTAGCGCCCGCAACCGGAAGCTGTGGTCCTTGGGCAGATTCTCGACTACGGAACCGCTGAGCAACAGGTTGACGCCGAAGGTCTTGGTCATCCCCTCGATGCGCGACGCCAGGTTTACAGCGTCGGCGATGACGGTCGTTTGCATCTGATCTTCCGCGCCGATCGTGCCGAGCATCAACGTTCCGCGATGCAAGCCAGTGCCGATCTTGATCGCTGCGTAGCCGGCCAAGCGACGGCCGTGATTATAGCGCGCGATCTGTTGCCCGAGATCGACCGCGGCTTGAACGGCGTCGAGCGCCAATCCCGGGAAGAGTGCCATCACGCCGTCGCCGAGATACTTGTCGACGAAGCCGCCGCGCGCGCGGATGATCGGCGTCACGTTGCGCAGGTAGGATGTGAGGAAACTGAAGTTCTCTTGCGGCGTCAGCCGTTCCGAAAGTTGCGTGAAGTCGCGGATGTCGGAAAAGAAGACCGTCATCTCCTTCTGCATGTGATCGCCGAGCTTGACGTCGGCTAGCGACTTGCGCTCGAGCATATCGAGAAATTCGCGCGGGATGAACCTGTGCACGGTTTGCGCGTTTTCCCACTGCGCGTCGAGGACCATCGGCGGCTTCCCGCCGGCGCGGATCGGCATGACTGCGGTCTCGCCGAGCGCTGCACTCTTGGAAGCCCCGTGGCCGTTGGCATACACGCGCAGTGCGGAGGCGATGCGTTTGCTAACCAGCAGCGGGTTCGCCTCATCGTGGGGGAGCAACAAGTAATCGTCCGCGCCACGATGCAAGCACGCTTGCACGCGGCTGGTCGAATCGGGCGCAGCGACGACGATAACCGGGACGCGTCCGGCCGGACCATACTCGGTCTTGGCCGTCTTCAGCAGCGCCAGCACGTCGTGGCTGTGCTGCATGACGTCGATCATCAACAGGTCGGTCGTGCGCGCGACCAGCGTGGCAATCGCCTCGGCGGGCAGCAGAAACCGGACCACGGATGTACCGTCGTCTCGGAGGATCGAGTCGAACGCCTGGTGATCCGCTTCGGAGCCCCCGACGTACGTTATACGGACCTGGGACAAGCAATAACCCCCGTCGGCGCGTTGGGCAAGCAAGCGCTTTGTCCCCGCCAAAGACCCGGTGGCAGCTACTAAACGTGTTCGGCGACAAAAAAGGCGGCCGCACCCGCGACCGCCTTTTCGGCGGGTTTTGAGATTAAATTTGGACTAGAACAGGTTCCAGAGGTACTGGTTGTAGATCTCGTGATGGTACTGGACCTCTTCGGGCTTGACGAACGTCCCCAGGAGCCTGGGACACCGGTCAGCGCTTGCCTGCTTAAGGTCGGAATAGCGGCCTTTGACGTCCTCGCCGAGCATCGTGGTGACCCACTTGGAGGCGTTGAAGTCGTTGATCGCGTCGTAGATGTTGTCGGGGAGGTAGCGATTGGCCGTGCGCAAGTTCGGATCGCTGTCAGTGGCCCCGTCGAGACCCGTCTTGAACACGCTGTAGAGCACTAAGTACGGGTTGGCGTCCGGGCCCACCGAGCGGACCTCGACGCGCGCACTGCGCTCGTTGCCGATCGGCACGCGGACCATCGAGCCGCGATCGACGGCCGATGCCTTGATTTGGTTGGGCGCTTCGAAGTGGGGATCGAGCCGGCGGTACGCGTTGACGCTCGCGTTGTAGACCAGGCACGTATCGCGTCCGACGGTCAGAATGCGATCGATGAACTTCCAGCCGAAGTCGCTGAGTTTCTCAACGCCCTTCGCATCCCACATCAGGTTTTTGCCGCCTTTGCCCGTGACCGAGACGTTGGTGTGCATGCCGCTGCCGTTAACGCCGACGACGGGCTTGGGCAAGAAGCTGGCCGTCATGCCGAGGTTGTTGGCGACTTGGCGGCAGATCAGTTTGTAGAGCTGGATCGTGTCGGCCGCGGCCGTCGCTTCACCGTAGGTGTAGTTGATCTCGAACTGCGAGGGCGCGACTTCCGGATGGTCTTTCTCGTTCTCGAAGCCCATTGCGCGCTGAACTTCCGCCACCGTGTCGATGAACGTGCGCAGTGGATCGCCAGGCAGCGAGTGATAGTAGCCGCCGGTATTGACGTACTCGAACTTGTGCGTTTCGTGATACCTGCGCTCGGCGTCGAGTCCCTGGAACACGAAGCCTTCGACTTCGTTCGCGGCCGTGAGCGTCAGGCCGTCGCTCTCGAACTTCTTGTTGGAATACTGCTTGAGAATGCCGCGCAGATCGGCGCCGAAGGGCGAGCCGTCTTTATCGATGACTTCCGCAAACACGAGCACTTTGCCGGAACCGAAAATGTCGCCGGGCGCCCAGTAGAATGCGCTCCAATCGATCGACAGACGCAGATCGCTTTCTTTTTGCGCAGTAAAACCGCGAATCGACGAGCCGTCGAACGTCAGGTTGTCCGCCGATTTGATGAAAAACTTCTTGTCGTAGTCGAGCATGTGCAAGCGGCCTTCGAGGTCGCTGAACATCATCGTGACCGCCTTGATGCGCTTCTCGCCGGCAAGATACTTCATGCGTTCCTCTTGCAGCTTATGCATCGGCACGCGGTTCTTGCGCTGCTCCTTAGCCGCGAGGTTGAGCTCTTCGAGCTCGCCATACGGCAACATGAGGTAATCGCGTAGCTCGGAACTCATCGTTGTCTCTCTTGCACTCCTTGACGTAAATTAACAGCCCGGCTCTTAAAGCCAGCGACGATCAAATTGCCAGCTCGGACCCCGAACCCTCGGGCCATTTGGCGCACCGGCGCCGGGGACCGTGGGCCAGCCAGGGGTCCGCGGCGCTACAAACGTCGCAGTCCCCCTTTAGCCAGTGCTTTTCGGTAGGTTTAGAGGGCGCAGGCCAGGACGTCGGCGCCGTGGCCCTCGACCGAAACGGCGGCCCAGACCTTTTCGACCTTGCCGCTCTTCCCGATCAAGAACGTCGCGCGTGCGACGCCCATGCTCTTGACGCCGTCGCGTTCGCGTTCGACGAGCGTGCCGAAGGCGTTGCAAATCTTCGAATCCACATCGGCGAGCAGCCGGAACGGAAACGAATACTTTTCTTTGAACGCGTGCTGCGCTTCGACGGTGTCGCGGCTGACGCCGATAATCTCGGTGCCCTTCGCCTTGAACTCTTCGTAGAGGTCGCGGAACTGACCGCCCTCGCTCGTGCATCCCGGCGTATCGGCCTTGGGATAGAAATACAACACGAACGGACGCGGAATCTCCGTCATCCGAACTGCCTTGCCAGAATCATCGTTGACCGTTACATCCGGAATCGCTGCGCCAACTTCAACCATCGTGGAACCCTCCTAATTGCTAAGGGAGGCATCTTCCATCACATAGCCGCCCCGTCATCCCGAGCGCGCGCGCAGCTTACTCCTCGACGAATTGCGGTCCGTGGCCGAATGTTTTCCAGTCGAAACCCTGGTCGCGGAAACCCGCATCAACTTCGACGTTCCACTCCTGCGGCGGTTGGTCGACGACGACGACGGCGCCGCCGGCGAGACTTTCCAGTACGCGCCACAGATAACGCACGACCAGGCACCGCGTGAACTCGTTCATGCGCGACCATTGATCGGTCGCAACCAGCTCGAGCCGCGTTTCACGGCCCAATCTCCACACGCTGTAATCGGTGAAAATGTCGCCGTATTTTTGGCGCGGGCCGGCCAACACCGTCTTCACGCGCGCCTCGAGATCGAGCGCCCGCTTGCGCATCGGCTGCGAACGAATCCGTGCATCCGCACGCATGCGCATAATCGCGAAGACGACTAGTACCGCAAGGACGACGACGACGACCGCGATCAGCCAGCCGAGCATGTTCATCCCCGCGCGACCCGCAAACCGCACTGCTCCATTGGATGCGGCGTACGGCATGCGTCCTGCCGCTACCTTGGTTGACTAGCTACCTGTGATTTGAATCTTTGGCCGGACATGGCAATCAGCGATACTCTCGGGCGCAACCAAGCGATCGTGTAACCCGGTTTTACTGAGCGATGAACGACGTTCCGAAAACCGATGCCGAGTGGCGCGCAGAGCTCCCGCCGGATCGCTATGCCGTCCTGCGGCAGGCCGCGACCGAGCCGCCCTTCAGCGGCGCGCTCTACCACAATGAGGCACACGGCACGTATGCGTGCGGTGCGTGCCGCGCGCCGCTCTTCTCGTCCGACACGAAATACGAAAGCGGCAGCGGCTGGCCGAGCTTTTTCGACCCGCTCACCAGCGACGCGGTCAAGATCGTCGAGGATCGCGCCCACGGGATGGTGCGCCGCGAGGTCCGTTGCGCGCAGTGCGATTCGCATCTCGGCCACGTGTTCGAAGACGGTCCGGCACCGACCGGCGAACGCTACTGCATGAACTCGCTCGCGCTCGAGTTCGCACCGCCCGAAAAATGACGCCTTAGCGGCCCGCGAGCGCCGCTTCGAGGCCTGCGCCGATGCGCAATAAGCCGGCGTCTTCTCCGCGCCGGCCGACGACCATCAGACCCACCGGCGCACCGCCTGCCGCCGGCACCGGCAGCGATAACGCGCAGCCGTCGAGCACGTTTACTGCGCTCGTGTTGCGAAGCACGAGCGCGTTGATCCGAGCATACGTTTGAGCGTCGGCAACGAGCTCCGCGATCGGCGGCGGTACGATCGCGACGGTCGGCCAGAGCAGCGCATCGTAACCATCCGTCTCAGCGGCAAACGCGTCGATATACGCAGCCCGTCCGCGCAACAAATCGATGTACTCGGCGGCCGTGATGCCCTCACCACCGTGAATGCGGCGCGCGATTTCGACGTCGTAGCGCGCTTCGTCTGCAGCGAGCATGTCCCGGTGCCACCAGTAGGCTTCGGCAGCGGAGATGTTGAGTTTTCCCTGCAGAGTGGGCAACCGCTCGAACGCGGCCAGCGGGCCCTCGTCGATAACGGCGCCCGCGGCGCGTAACGTACCGAGCGCAGCCTCGAACGCAGTTGCAACCGTTTCATCGATTCCGCTGCGAACGTGATTCATCGGCGCCAGCAAACGTAAGCCGCGCGGCGCTCGCGGCATTAACGCGACCGGCTCGCTACCGGCCAAAATCGCGTCGACCGCGGCGCAACATGCCACGCTGCGCGCCAACGGGCCGATCGAATCGAGCGTGAACGAGAGCGGATAGGCGCCTTCGAGCGGCACACGGCGCGCGGTCGGTTTGAAGCCGGTGAGTCCGCAGAACGCCGACGGTATGCGGACGGAACCGCCGGTGTCGGTGCCGATGCCCACCACCGCCATGCCGTCGCTGACCGAAACCGCGGCGCCCGACGAGGAGCCGCCGGGGATGCGTCCGCTCGCACGGTCGTAGGGCGCGCGCGGCGTGCCGTAGTGCGGGTTGATCCCGAGGCCCGAATATGCGAACTCGGTCATGTTCGTTTTTCCGACGATGACGGCGCCGGCCCGTCGCAAGCGTGCGACGATTGTCGCATCGGCAGTCGCGGGTGGAGCCGAATCGAGCACCACGGATCCGGCGCGCGTTTGCCGTCCCGCGATATCGAAGAGATCTTTGACCGACACCGGCAATCCCGCGAGCGGCGATGCGAGGAACCCGGCGCGGCGCTGCAAATCGGCGGCGTCGGCCGTGGCGCGCGCCTCGGCGTGATACACCTGCGTGAACGCCCGTACGCCTTCGCCGGCCGGGTCGTCGATGCGGGCGAGCGCGGCATCGCACAGTTCGCGGCTGGTAACATCGCCGCGATCGAGCTGCCCGCGGAGCTGCTGGATGGTCATGCGTCCGCTTTCGCGCGGCATGCCTTCCATCCCATGCGAAGAGGGATGCGGGGCGCGGATTCCAAGATGCTCAAGGTGCAGGATACACAGGTTCTTATCGTCGGCGCAGGCCCGGTCGGTCTCACGCTCGCGCTCGATCTCGCAATGCGCGGGGTGCGCGCAACGCTCGTCGAGCGCAATCCCACTTCCATTCAGTTGCCGAAGATGGAACGCTGCAACGTCCGGACGATGGAAATTTTCCGCCGGCTCGGCATCGCCGAAACCGTGCGCAACGCAGGACTGCCGCGCGAATCGCCGATGGACGTGTTCCTCGCCGATTCGATGGCGGCGCGCGAAGCGATCGTTCACCTGCCGTATCCGTCGGTGGCCGATGCCAAAGTGACGATCGCGGCGAACAACGACGGCCGGCCGCTTGAACCGTATCAACTGATCTCGCAGTACACGCTCGAGCCGTTGCTGCGTTCGATCGCCGACACGCGCCCCGAACTGACGATTCGCTTTAGTTGCGAGATGACGTCGTTCGTCGAGGACGAGACGGGCATCACCGCAACGCTCGCAACGGGCGCCGGCACCGAAACCATCCGGGCCGCGTACATCGTCGGCTGCGACGGCGGTTCCAGCACCGTCCGCAAGCAATTGGGCATCGCGCTGGCCGGTCAGGGACGCATCCGTAAACTGCGTCAGGCGCTCTTTCACGCGCCCGATCTCTACGAACGCATTCCGATGGGCAAGGGCCGGCACTATCACATCGCCACGCGGCCGATGTTCCCGTTCATCATCATCCAAGACAGCACGAAGCATTGGACGCTGCACGCGCCCGCCGAAACCGACGCTGAGATGACGGAGATCTTCCGCGGCGCGCTCGGCATGGACATTCCGTTCGAAACGCTTTCGGTCAACGAGTGGACGCAGCATCTGTTGTGCGCCGATCGCTATCGCGAAGGCCGCGCGTTTATTTGCGGCGACGCCGCGCATCTCGTCATTCCAACCGGCGGCCTGGGCATGAACACCGGCGTCGGCGATGCGACCGATCTGAGCTGGAAGCTCGCGGCAACGCTGGCCGGCTGGGGCGGCCCCGGGCTGCTCGATTCCTACGAAACCGAGCGGCGCCAGATCGGTCTGCGCAACGTGCGCGCATCGGGCGCGGCAATGGACGGCCGCACGAGTTGGCGGGCTGCAACGTCACGCGCCGAAATGGGCGCGGCCTTCGATACCGAGCAGCGCAAGGTTACCGAGATCGCCGGCATCGAGGCGGGATACCGCTACGTCGACTCGCCGATCCTTATGCTCGAACCCGGCGAAGGTCCGGATCCGGATAATCGTGCGTACGTCCCGACGACGTGGCCGGGCTTCCGTCTGCCGCACGTGTGGCTCGACGATCGCACGCCGATTCAAGATCGTCTCGGTCTCGGCTACACGCTCTTAGCGTTGGGGAAAGAGCCGGCCGACACGAGCGCACTCGAACGCGAACTGCGGGCTACCGGCGCGCCGCTCGACGTGGTGCGCCTCGCCGACGCGAAGGCGCGCGAAATCTACGATCGCGATTTGATTCTCGTGCGACCCGATCTGCACGTGGCCTGGCGCGGCAACGAACCCCCGGCCGATCCGCGCGCCGTCGCGACGACCGTTACCGGCCGCGTGCGATCAAGCAGCGCCCTCGGGGTGTAACGCCGCGTAGATTCGCTCGGCCGTGACCGGCAACTGCGTGATGCGCACGCCGCACGCGGCCTGAACGGCGTTGGCCAAGGCCGGACCGAACGCCGACGTGTTGACCTCGCCGACGGCGCGGGCGCCGAAGGGGCCCGGGCCCCGATCCGATTCCAAGATGTGCACGTGCAACGGGGGCATGTCTCGCTGGCACGGCAACTTGTAATCGGCGAACGTCAGGTTCGCGATGCGGCCTTCTTCAACGATCAACTCTTCGGTTACCGAATGACCGAGGCCCATCACGAAGCCGCCGTCGATCTGACCGCGGTGCGCGATCGGATTGATGATCGTGCCGGTGTCGACGCAAAACGTGACATCATCGATCGTAAAGGCACCGGTCTCGCGATCGACCGTTACGTCGACCACGTAGCCGTTGAAGTTGTTGTACTGCGGATCGCCATGGTGCGGCTGGCCGTCGAACGTGCCGGTATAGGTCACCGGATCGCCGCCGCGCGCAACAACGAGCGCCGCTGCGACCGAATCCCACGTGACGTGCGTCTTGCCGTCGGCCGTAACGAATGCGCCGCCATGAAGCTGTATCGTTCCGGCAGCGCTCTTCGCGAGTTCGCAGGCTACGGTTTCCATGTCGGCCCGCAACTGGCGCGTGGCATCGAGGACGGCACCGCCCACGATGTGCGTCGTGCGGCTCGCGCCGACACCCGGGTCGAACGGAATCTCGTCGGTCCCGCCGCGGCTGACGCCGACGCGCTCGAGGCCGATGCCGAGATCGACGGCGACGATACGGTTGAGCAGCGTGAGAATGCCCATCCCTTGCTCGGTCGTGCCGGTGTGGACTTCGAGATTGCCCGATGCCTGCAGCACGAGGTTGAGCGATGTTTTGCCCGCACCGATGTGCCGCACGGCGAACGCGACGCCCTGACCCTTGCCGGCGGGTAGCGGTGCGCCGTAACGCGACTCGCGCTTGAGAACCTCCAGAACCTCGGCGCCGCGTGCGGCGAGATACGTGTGGCCCTCGACGTCGAGTTCGCCTTCACGCGCGCAGTTGAGCATGCGGAATTCCAGCGGCTCGATGCCGAGTTCGCGCGCGACCAGATCCATCGCCGATTCAGCCGCGAAGACGCACTGGATATCACCGGGCGCGCGCACGAAGCCGCCGGGCACGGAGTTCGTATAGACCGCCGTGCGTTCGAGACTTTGGTTGGGAATGCCGTATGGGAACTTCGTCTCGGGCCCCGGCAGGATCGTCGGAATCACTTTACCGGCGGCATACGCGCCGCCGTCAAAGAGCGCGTTCACGTGCAGCGCGATGACCTTGCCGTCTTTGCTGACACCGGTGCGCACGGTGATTTTCGACGCGTGCCTGACGGTCGTCGAGCGGATGTCGTCGAGATAGTTCCGCACGAACTTCACCGGGCGCCCGGTCGCCGCCGCCAAGTAGTAGCACGGGAACTCCTCGACCGACAGACCTTTCGCGCCGAAGTCGCCGCCGATGTAGCTCGGGTGAACGACAAACTTGTCTTGCGGCAGACCGGTCGTCACGGCCAGTTGCTCGCGCAGGCTGAACGGCGACTTGTTGGTTGAGACCACGTGCACGATGCCGGCAGCGTCGATCCACACCATCGTAGCGCGCGGCTCTAAGTAGCCGCCATGATAGCGCGGCGTCGTGAAAACATGCTCGAAGACACGATCGGCTTGAGCGAACCCGGCCGCTACATCGCCGATCGTCGTGTTCTGGTAGCCTTGGATATTCGGGTGCGCATGTACGGGCCGTTTCGGAAACATGAACGGATATTTTTCCGGATGCTCGTGCAAGACAAGCGCATCGGGAAGGAGTGCCTTTTCCGTATCGAACAAGCCGGGCAATTCTTCGTACTCGACGTTGATCGCGGCAACGGCGGCGGCGGCAATTTGCGGCGTATCGGCGGCAACCGCGGCAACGAATTCACCGATGAAGCGCACGCGGTCGATCGAGAGCACGGGCCAATCGCACAGGCGCCGGCCGAAATAGTGCTCGCCGACATCACGGCCGGTGAGCACGGCGTGGACGCCGGGCATCGCCAGCGCCGCAGCCGTATCGATCGATACGATCTTCGCGTGCGCCATCGTGCCGGGCACGAAGTCGGCCCACAGCATGCCCGGCATCGCGAAGTCGGCCGTGTACTTGGCTTGCCCCGATGTCTTGTCGTTGCCGTCAACGCGGAATTCGTCTTCGTTGAAGCGGTCGGTGGACGAGGCGGTGCGCGGCCGGTCGAGGATCGAGGTCATGCGCTACCGTTCTCGCTTCGCGGTGCGCATCTCTGCCCGTTTGCCCGCTAGGCCGCGCGCGCGGCGTTCTGCACCGAGAGCTCCCAGCGGTAGCCGTCGGGATCGTGAAACCACAGCGCCATGTGCGGCGAGCCGGGCGCCTCCGGACCAATCTCGTCGCCCGGGTCTTCGAGCTTTACGCCGCGGGCGCGCAAATCCACCAGGGCGTCACGCAACTCCTCGAGCGAATTCAGGTGGAACGACATGTGACCCATCGTGCCGGGATGCGGGACGCCGCGATGCAACACGATCGTGACGACGTCGTTACCGACCGCCACGACGTCATCGAACACGAATTGCTGTTCAAGGCCGATGTTGTCGATCCACCATTTCGCGCTACGTTTCGGTTCGCGAACCGATAATCCGAAGTGACCGACGGCCCCAAGGTTCCATGCCATGCGGCGATGGTACCCAGGTTGCCGGCGGTCTACTCCTGTGCCGTCCTAGAGGTCGCGAACCTCGGTGTTCATCAAGACGTCGCTGCGGCGGCGCGCAATGAGCTTCTCACCGTATTCGAAGTAGTTGCCCTCGACCGCGTTTTGCGCGGCCTCGTCGAACTCGTCCGACCACTCGCCCAGCGAGTAACCGTACCACGGCGTCTGCGGATGGAGCGCAGGCAACCCGAGCTCTTCCCAGATCTTCTTCGCGTTCTCCATGTACTCGCGTTTGGGCAGCGAGATCGGCGGGAACTTTTCTTTCAACATCGCGTTGACGAGCATGGCCGAATCTTGGCCGTTGTTGCGTTTGCTGCGCGGGCCGTGACCCTGATCTTTGTGATCGATGATCTGGATGTCGAGCACGGGGTTCGCGCGATAGGCCATCGCCCACAACAGCATGTCAGCATTTTTCGGATCGATGTCTTCGTTGACCGCGATCACGTACTTGCCGGCCGCCGCGTGCAGCGACATCGCGCCGGTGAGCGCGCGCCACACTTCGGGCTCCTTGGCCGTGTCTTTCATCGTTACGATGATGAACTTGCGCAGGTTGGTCAGCGGCTCGTGCATCGACACTTTGATCACGCTGCGGCAACCGAGCACGTCGCGTAGATGCGCGGTGAACATCGGCTCCATCGCGACGCGCTTCATCAAGCTCGATTCGCTCGGCGTCACCTGCGAGATGATCGAGGTGAGGATCGCCTTTTTCTTGCGCGTGATCGCCGTGACTTCCATGTACGCGTTGTATTCTTGCAAGTTCACGTGGCCGTGCGATTCGCCGAACGGTGCTTCAGGTTCGAGATCCTTGGTCGAGATGTAGCCTTCGATCACGATCTCCGCTTCGGCCGGAACGAGCAAGTCGACGGTCTTCGCGCGCACGACGTTGATCGGCGAACCGACGAGGCCGCCGGCAACTTCGAACTCGTCGAGCGATTCCGGGCACTTCTGCGCCGACGTGAAGGCGACCGCCGGCGGGCAGCCGAGCACGACCGCCGCGGGCATCTTCTGACCGAGCTTGCGGTACTTCTCCCAGTGAACCATGATGCCGGGGCGCAATTCGAGCGACGGGTTCATCCCCAAGCGCGTCGGCGACTTCACCTGACCGCGGTAATTACCCATGTTTTGGATACCGTTGTCGGGGTCTTTGGTGATGTACTGCGAGAGCGTCGTGTATGGACCGTTGTCCCAGCCGGGCGTCGAGATCGGCACCGGAATGCCGTCGAGTCCGTTGCCGGGTTTGAGCAGATCGTCGCCCGTGATGACGATCTCTTGGCACGGTGCGTTTTCGACGATCAGCGGTGAGATCGGCGACGCCATCGCCTTCTGCCAGGTCGCGTCGATCTGGTCGAGCGGCACGCCCATGCCGATGCGATAGATCTCTTCGTTCGCCGCGATCGCGCCGACCACGACCGGAATGTCGTACTTGCGGCCCTTGCTGTCGGTCACGTTGGTGAAGAGGAATGCTTTGCGGTCCTTCTCCTCGATCCCGCCGCGGAATTGCCAGCGCACCAGCGGGTGCATCTCGGTATCTTTGTTGATCAAGCGGTTGACGGTGATCAGCAAGCCGGCCTCGTCGAGCGCTTTGATGTGCTCGTGAAGGTCGGGATAGCTTCGGGGCGGGGCCGTGACGGGTTTTTCAGGCGCTAACATCGCTGTTTCTTTCCCTCTTGGGATGGCCGGTCTCCTAGCTGGCCCGGCGGCAGGTCAGGCGGGGGCCTGCAAGTTTGCGACGATTGTCTTAAGTGCCGCTCGCAGCCGGTCGACCTCGCTTGTCGCCATGCCGCGCGTTGCGCCGGCGTTCACGCCGTTCGCGACGCGCAGCAGCGGCACGCGCAAGCGCCGGCCCAGCGGCGTGAGGAAGATGTTCGTCTTGCGCAGATCGGCCGGATCGGTCTGCCGTACGATCATGCCCTGCTTTTCCATCGTCGTGAGCACGAACGACGCAGTGGCGCGATCGACGCCTATCTGCGCGCAGAGGGCCGCTTGGTTGATGCCGTCGCCGTTCCACAGAACGCGTAAATAGAAAAACTGCGGCAACGTGACGCCATGCCGGACGAACTCCAGCTGCAACGCTCGCGCGTAGCTGCGCGAGGCCTCACGAACGAAATAGCCGACGCCCGGGGGCGGCACTGCCGGCGGCGTCGCCGCCTTCTTGCGACTTCGCGGCGACCCATTGACAACCACGAGGGATCGCTTTAGCATGGCCGAAGCGAAAAAACCTGTTGGAACTCGAACGAATTTTCGTTCAGCTTGGGAGAACGTCCGAATGTCCGATGTCTACGTAGCCGACGTCGCCGATTTCGTCGATGGTTCCCGTCGCATCATCGTTAGCGACGGTCTGGAAATCGGCGTCTTTCATCGCAACGGGCGCATGGTTGCCTATGAGAACCTGTGCCTTCACCAAGGCGGACCGGCCTGCGAGGGGCTGATCATGGCCAAGGTCGAGGAAGTGATCGGCGACGATGCAACGTATCGGGGTCAACGGTTCTCGGAAACGGAGACGCACTTCGTCTGCCCGTGGCACGGTTACGAATACGATCTCGAGACCGGCGAATGCGCCGCCGACCGGCGCCTGCACTTACGCAAATTCGACGTCATCACGAAAGAGAAGGCCGTCTATGTCGTTATCTAGCGCCGAGCCCACGACCGATGAAGCCGAGCGCGCGCGCGCGGCAGCGGCCGAGCAAATGATTGCGGCGATCCGCAGCTACGCGGCGCAAGTCACGGCCGATAAGGCCTACTTCCCGGTCGTTCCGCCCAATACGCTCACCGCAACGGACGCGATGATCGTCGCGACCGCGCTGCTCAAAGCCGTGAACTTGCAAGTCTTCGAACTCGGCCTGTGGCAGGCGTGGGGACAATAACACCATGCCGATGACGCTTACGACCAGCGATTTCCAAGGGATGACCGTCCAGGAGTTCGACACAACGAAGCTCCTCTCGCACGCATCTCGCCAATCGCGCGATCGCAACCTCCAGGACTACTTCATCGCCGACGTCGACTCGCATCATTTCGAGACCGAATCCATGGGCGAGATTCTCGACTTCATCGAGGACCCGGTCATGCGCCAGCTCGCGAAGGGGACCGCCGCGCGCGGCTACGCCGCCGGCCTCTTTCCGGGCTCGGTGGGCTTTCAGGATATGGGCGGCCGCGTGTCGCGCTATCCGCTGCGCGGCATGGAAAAGACGCCGCCCGGAATCCACCGCGACGTCACGCTGGCCACCCGCTGGATGGACGCCATGGCGATCGACATCGCCTTGATGTTTCCGACGCCGATGCTGTTGTTGGGCTCGCACCCGCTGGCCGAAGTCGAAGTGCAGCTCTCGCGTGCCTATACGCGTTGGCTACTCGCCCGCGTGCTGCCCGAAGAACCGCGCCTGCGCACGCTCGTGTACTTGCCGTTCAACGATCCGGAAGCGTCATATAAAGCCGTACTGGAATTCGGCGGCCAACCGGGCGTTTCGGGCTTCCTCGTTACGGCGACGCACAACCTCGCGATCCACGATAACGCGTTCATGAAAACGTATCGCGCGATCGAAGAGATGAACTTGCCGATCGCCTTCCACGGCAGCTATAACTGGAACGACAAGGCGTTCGCAACGGCCAACCGCTTCATCTCGGTTCACGCCCTCGGCTTCGTGTTCTACAACATGCTGCACATGACCAATTGGATCATGAACGGACTGCCGGAACGCTTTCCCAAACTCAAGGTCTGCTGGATGGAATCGGGTTTGGCCTGGATTCCGTTCATGATGCAGCGGCTCGACAACGAATACATGATGCGCAGCAACGAAGCACCATCGCTCAAGATGCTGCCCAGCGACTACATGCGCAAGATGTACTACTCGAGCCAGCCGATGGAACTGACCAACAATCCCCGCGCGCTCGAACTCACCTTCGAGATGATCAACGCCGAAACCCAATTGATGTACTCCTCCGACTATCCGCATTGGGATTTCGATCTGCCCAGCACCATTTTCGATATCCCGTTTCTGACCGAGCAGGCCAAACGCAATATCGTCGGCGAGACGGCGCGCCACGTCTTCAACTTGAACGTGCCCACCGGCAGCAAGCTCGCCCAGATTCCGCCGGCGTAGCGCAATGCCGTTTCGCGATCTGCGCGAGTTCATGACCGTTCTGCGCGCACACGGCGAGCTGATCGACGTCGACCGCTACGTCGATCTGTATTGCGACGTTGGCCGGGCTCTGCGTAAATCCAACGCCCGCAGCGGTCCAGCGATCCTCTTCAACAACAACGGAACCGAGATACCGCTGATCGCCGGCATCTATTCGACCCGCGCCAAGGCACTGCTCGCGTTCGAGGCCACCGAAGACACGATCTTCGACAACGTGCTGCACGGTCTCGATAACCCGACCGCACCGGTCATCCAGACCACGCCCGCGCCGTGCCAGGAAGTCGTGCTCCTGGGCGACGACATCGACATCCGCAAATTTCCCGTGCCGACCTATAGCCCCGATGACGGCGGCCCGTTCATCAC
>Ga0182030_10001054_pt1 | contig 55561 bp, 60 predicted proteins | sample 812S3MmetaG_FD_121299 | JGI IMG/M metagenome (GOLD analysis project Ga0182030, IMG submission 121299) | Permafrost microbial communities from Stordalen Mire, Sweden - 812S3M metaG (Illumina Assembly) | ecosystem: Environmental > Terrestrial > Soil > Wetlands > Permafrost | place: Sweden...
ACTACCGCGGGCTTGGCTTCCGCCTTCACCACGGGCAGCGTGATCTTGGCCTCCATCTGGATCGGCTTCGGCTCCGGCTTGGGCTTGGGGATCTCGATCTTTGGGGCCTCCATCTCCAGCTTGGGCGGCTTCGGCGGCGGCGGCAGCTCGGGTAGAGGCGGCACCTTCACCTTTGGAGGCGGCGGCGTTGTCGGGACAATCAACTCCGTGAACTCGTACTTGTGCGCCTCAAGGACATGCCTGGCCGTCGCCCCAATGTACAAAGCAAGGGCAAGAATCGATCCATTGATCGCCGCACTGGTCAAGAACGAAACCGTGCTGCGCTCAGGCTCGGGAAGCGGGCCGAAGTTGGTTCGTCCTGGAGTGTACTTCACCGGCATGGTTTCAGTCCTCGCTTGGATTTGCCGGGACGGTACGGTATTGAATTGGCCGAGAAGGCACGACCGGCGTCCGGCCATCGAAATTCGCTGCTGGTTTCGCGATCTTCCATCGACGACCTGGATCGAGCACAACACCCAAGCTTCACCGCCGGCCCCGGCCTGAACCGTCGAAACCTGCTCCCGAAGGGGGATAAGACTCCCGAACTGTTCAAGGTGGGCACGAATGACTGAGAGGTATGGATGCGACGATTGCCGAACGACAATTCACAGCCTGTTGCGCTCTGCGAAACGCCTGCAATATTGGCCTTGGACATCCTGACTCTCCAGTCTCTATCCAAGGCATCCAGAAAAACGCGCACTTCCTGGCCTTTCGGCAGCCTGTCCACTGCCCGCGCTGGAAACAGCGCTCCGGGAGTATATCGAGTCCGGAAAGATCAAGGAGTTGCAAGAGTTCTTGGTCGGGGCGCACTGTCTGCCCTGGGGTCTTCTGGCCGGACGCTTCGTATCCTTCCGCCCATGCCCTATTGTAATAGACTTCAAGCGTACCGAATCTGCACACGAAAGGACAGGTTTTTTTGTGAAGATACTGGTAACCGGGGGAGCCGGGTACATAGGCGGAACAGTCGCGGGCTTGATTGCCGAAAAGGGACACGAAGCTGTTGTTTTTGACAACCTGAGCCACGGGCGGCGCGACCTGGTCCCGCCAGGCGTCAGGTTTGTGCAGGGAGAGGTGGCTGACCGGCTCGCTCTTGAAAACCTTTTCACCGAAGCTCTCGATTTAGGCAATCCCTTCGATGGTGTGCTGCACTTCGCCGCGCTGATTGAAGCCGGCGAATCCATGGTTAGGCCCGAGATCTTCTTCCGGAACAATACGGCAGCCACGCTTTCTCTGCTTGAGGCCATGCTGGCCCATGGCCCCCGACGCCTCGTATTTTCCTCCACCGCCGCCGTTTACGGCGAGCCGGAAAGTGTTCCGATTCAAGAGGATGCAAGACTTATCCCTACGAATCCCTACGGCGAGTCAAAGCTCCTGGTCGAGAAGGTCCTCGCCTGGATGAACCGGATTCACGGCCTGCGCTATGCCGCGCTGCGGTACTTCAATGTAGCCGGGGCGCCCGAGAGCCAAAGTGGTGCGATCACCAGGGGAGAAGCCCACGAGCCCGAGTCCCACCTCATCCCGCTGGTTCTTGATGTCGCCCTCGGCCGCCGTGACTTCATCAAGATCTTCGGCGACGATTACCCCACCCCGGACGGCACTTGCATCCGCGACTATATCCACGTCTCCGACCTCGCCGACGCCCATCTTCTGGCGCTCGATGCGCTCGAAACGACCACCGGAGCGGCATCTGCATCGGTCGACGATTTTCATCCATTGATCTACAACCTGGGCAATGGAAAGGGCTTCAGCGTGCGCGAAGTCATTGATTCCGCTCGCCGCGTCACCGGTCATCCAATCCCGGTTGAGATCCATCCGCGCCGTGCAGGCGATCCCGCGGTCCTCGTCGCCAGCTCCGACAAAGCCATCCACGAACTCGGCTGGAAACCCCGCTACACCCAGCTCGACGACATCGTCCGCACCGCCTGGATCTGGCATCGGAAGCGTTACCTTATTTAAAAGGAAACGCGTAAAAGGGGAGACCGATGCAGCGCATCTTTTTGTTGACCACGGGCGGAACCATCGAAAAGGTCTACTCGGAACAAAAGGGCGTGGTCGAGAATCGCGCCGCCAAGCTGGAACGCTATCTGCGGATGCTCCGCCTGCCCGATGCCGACATCCGCACCCTCCATCTGATGAACAAAGACAGCCTTGAGATGACCGACGCCGACCGGGCTGAGGTCAGGGATTGCGTCGCCAAGCTGCTTCCCGAAGACGCACCGATCGTGATCTCGCACGGCACCGACACCATGGTCGAGACAGGTCTTTTTCTCGAACGCACATTGACTGATCTGAAGGTCCCAGTCATTCTCACCGGGGCCATGACTCCGCTCGGTTTCGAAGGCAGTGACGCCCTGCAAAACCTCACCGAGAGCCTGCTTGCCGCCCGTCTGCTCACCGCCGGCGTCTTCGTTGTCATGCATGGACAGGTCTTTCCCGTCAGCCAGGTGCGCAAGGACAAAGATAAAGCGACCTTCATTTGGAAATATGCCAGGCCGGCCACCTCGATCGAGTGAATCGCAGTTGGTGCGTCCCAGCAAGGCCCGGCGAAAATGCTCGAGTGGGACGAATTTGTGCACCACGGCCCCGTGACTGCTACTCTAAAAAATCAGAACGCTCCCTTAAGAGGTTCTTTCCCCATGGCTGCCGACGGTAAAAGAGGCTTCTTCCGCGCCTTCTTCGACTTCTTCATTCTCTTCAGTGGCATCTCGACCGCTTCCAACCTCGCGCGCACCCAGGGCCGCCCGCTGCTTGCCCGCGGCCTCTTTCTCTTTCGCAAACCCGCCGGCAAATGAACCGTGTGTCCTCACACCAGATTGGTAGAATCAACCTATGTCGCTGACCCGCCAACAGGCCCTCGATTACTTCCATTCCCCCGACCTCATCGGTCTCGGCTTTGAGGCCGACGCTCTCCGCCGCCGATTGCACCCCGAGGGCGTGGTCACCTACATCATCGATCGCAACATCAACTACACCAACTACTGCACCGAGTACTGCACCTTCTGCGCCTTCTATCGCCCGCTTGCCAAGAACGGCAAGCCCGACCCGCGCGTAACCGACGGCTACATCCTCGACTTCGAGAAGATCTACGAGAAGATCGCCGAGACCGTCGAAATGGGCGGCACCGGCGTACTGATGCAGGGCGGCATCCATCCCGATCTCAAGATCGATTGGTTCGAGCGCCTCTTCACCGGCATCAAGCAGCGCTTTCCGCAAATCTGGCTGCACTGCCTCTCGGCTTCCGAGGTCCTGGCCATCGCTGAGTATTCTTGTCTCTCGTTGCGCGACACCATCGCCCGTCTCCGCGACGCCGGTCTCGATTCCATTCCTGGCGGCGGCGCCGAGATTCTCGACGACGAGGTCCGCCATCGCATTGCCCGCCTCAAATGCAATACCGAAGACTGGGTCAGCGTCCATCGCACCGCCCATCAGCTCGGCATGAGGACCACCGCCACCATGATGTTCGGCGTCGGCGAGACTTTCGATCAGCGCATTAACCACTTCGAGGTGGTACGCCGCCTCCAGGAAGAAACCGGCGGCTTCACAGCCTTCATCCCCTGGAGCTTCCAACCCAAAAACACGGCTCTCGGCGGCCGCGGCTGGGATGAAGCTACCAGCGTCGAATATCTCAAGGTCCTGGCCATCGCGCGCCTGTATCTCGACAACATTGAAAACGTGCAGGCCAGTTGGGTCACCCAGGGATTGAAAGTTCTTGAGGTAGGCCTTCACTTCGGCGGCAACGACGTTGGCTCGGTGATGCTCGAAGAGAACGTAGTCAAGGCAGCCGGCACCAGCAACTGCACCACCGAGGAAGAGCTACGGAGAATCATCCGCGACGCCGGCTTCAAGCCGGTGCAGCGGGATACGCTCTATCGGACGATGTTCCTCAATTGACAAGCTCGCCCTGAAAGCTCCCGTGCTCCATTCGCCTTTTCTCTGGCGAATGGGCCGGAAACCTCGACTCTCAATCGGCCTGTTCCTGAGGAGTGGAGATTGGCGCGTATGTTGCGCAAATCGCAGTCGAAGGACCTTCGACCGCTCTTCTTCTTCGGTTCAACACCCGGAGCAGCCGACCGGATCGACCAGAATCGGCATCGGCGCACCCTCAAGCGCAGCGGCCTTCGCAGGTACACAGCAAGCCTTGCCGAGCCGCGCAAGATCCGTTTGCATCGCTTTCTCTTCCCTGACAACGGCGATCGCCTCGCGAAGGATCCGGGCTGCACCGTCATGGGAAGGCACTACGATCCTGTAGTGCATCCATTTGCCCTCGCGCCGCGCCGCCACCACGCCCGCCCGCCGCAGATACGCAAGATGCCGGGAGATCTTCGGCTGGCTCTGTCCCAGGATCTCAACGAAGTAGCAGACGCAGACCTCCCGTCCGTCCATCAGGTTCAGCAGCCGCAGCCGGGTGCGATCGGAGAGCGCCGCGAAAAGCAGGGCAAGGTCGTATATTTTCGAGGAACGATTCACAATTTCATAATATACGCCTTGACAAATATGTCCAGAAGATAATACATTCGCTTTAGCGTATACAAGGAGACGCAAGAAAATGGAATCGACATCCGGAGTTCAGGAGCAGGTGAAAGAAAAGTACGGAAGTGCGGCCCGCGCCGTGGCGGAGTCGGGCAGTCTGCAAGCGTGTTGCGATCCCGGCCTTCGTTGCTGCGATCCGATCACGACCAATCTCTACAGCGCCGATGAGAAGGGACTGATTCCCGAGAAAGCGGTATTGGCTTCACTCGGATGCGGGAACCCGACGGCGTTGATCGAACTCCGCGCCGGAGAGACCGTGCTCGATCTCGGTTCGGGCGGAGGTATTGACGTGCTGCTCTCTGCGCAGCGTGTCGGGCCGGCCGGCAAAGCCTACGGTCTCGACATGACAGACGACATGCTGGCGTTAGCCCGCGAAAATCAACGGCAAGCAGGCGTGACCAACGTCGAGTTTCTGAAGGGCGAGATCGAGAACATTCCACTTCCCGATAGCTCGGTCGATGTCATCATCTCGAACTGCGTCATCAATCTCTCGGCGGACAAGGACCGCGTGCTGAGGGAGGCGTTTCGCGTACTCAAGCCGGGTGGACGCTTTGCGGTCTCCGATGTGGTGGTGCGGGGCGCCGTGCCGGACGAAGTGCGCAACAGCATGTTGCTCTGGGTGGGCTGCATCGCCGGAGCGCTGGAGGAAACCGACTACCTTGCAAAGCTGGCGAAGGCCGGATTCGGCGACGCCACCATCGAACCGACTCGCGTCTACAACGTCGAAGATGCACGCCAATTCCTCACCGAAGCCGGAGTCGATGTCGATGCCATCGCGCCGCTGGTGAATGGGAAGTTCATGAGCGCCTTCATACGCGCCGCCAAGCCGAAGGCGGCCTGCTGCGAACCGGGTTGCTGCACGCCTGTCACAATCGGAGCCAGGGAGTAAGCCGATGCCGAACCACTACAACGTCTTGTTCTTGTGCACAGGGAATTCGGCGCGGTCGATCATGGCCGAGGTAATCCTAAACCAAAAGGGGAAGGGCCGCTTCACCGCGTACAGCGCGGGGAGCCACCCCTCGGGTCAGCCACGCCCGGAGGCGCTCAGACAGCTCGAGTCCGCCGGGCTGTCGATCAGCGGGCTGCGCAGCAAGTCATGGGACGAGTTTGCCGCACCGGGTGCTCCGAAGCTGGACTTCGTCTTCACAGTGTGCGACAACGCAGCCAAAGAGGAGTGTCCCTACTGGCCGGGGCAGCCCATGACGGCGCATTGGGGGATTCCCGATCCGGCAGCCGTAAAAGGAACTCCGGAGGAGATCGCGCGGGCCTTCCGCGATGCCTTCGTGGTCCTCGATCGCAGGATAGGACTTTTTCTGTCTCTGCCGCTCAGCACTCTTGACCAACTCGCCATCAAGCGCGAAGTCGACAACATTGGCCGTTCGTAACCGGGCTTGAGGAGACATGCAGTTGAAAAAGAGCCGTCTATCGTTTCTTGACCGCTATCTGACCGCGTGGATCTTCGGAGCCATGGCGTTCGGCGTGGCGCTCGGCTTTCTGGCTCCCGGAGTGGTGCCGCTTCTGAATCGCTTCAGTATCGGCACTACCTCGATTCCAATCGCGGCGGGCCTCATTCTCATGATGTATCCGCCGTTCACGCGGGTTCGCTTTGAGGAACTCCACGAGGTCTTCCGCAACAAGCGCGTGCTGGGGCTTTCGCTGGTCCAGAACTGGCTGATCGGGCCGGTGTTGATGTTCGCGCTCGCGATCGTCTTCCTGCGCGGATATCCCGAGTACATGGCCGGTCTCATCATGATCGGTCTGGCGCGTTGTATCGCCATGGTGATCGTGTGGAACGAGTTGGCGAAGGGAGACACCCAGTATGCGGCGGGCCTTGTGGCCTTCAATTCGCTGTTCCAGGTGTTTTTCTATTCCGTCTATGCGTGGGTATTCATTACCGTTCTTCCCGGCTGGTTTGGCTTGCATGGCGCAGTGGTGAAGATCTCCATCGGCGAGATCGCCCGAAGCGTTTTCTTCTATCTCGGTATCCCTTTCATCGCCGGATTCCTGACGCGCACGGTGCTGGTTCGCGCCAAGGGACGCGAGTGGTACGACCGGAGCTTTGTTCCGCGCGTGAGCCCGCTGACGCTGGTGGCCCTGCTGTTCACCATTGTGGTGATGTTCTCGCTGAAGGGCAGTTATATCGTACGTCTGCCGCTGGACGTGCTAAGGATCGCGATTCCGCTGTTGATCTACTTTGTGGTCATGTTCCTTGTGTCTTTCTACATGGGGCGGAAGTTGGGGGCCGATTATTCCAAGACGACGACGCTTGCGTTCACGGCGGCTTCAAACAACTTCGAACTGGCGATCGCGGTTGCTGTCTCGGTGTTTGGGATCAACTCGGGCGCCGCGTTCGCGGCTGTGATCGGGCCCTTGGTCGAGGTTCCTGTGATGATCGCCCTGGTGAATCTGGCTTTGTACTTCCAGCGCCGGTACTTCGTCAATCCGGAACCGGGCGATGTTGAGGGCGTCTGCATTTCCAGCACTCGCTGAATACTAAAGTTGCAGTTAGCCTTCGCGGAGGGAGCAGGGGGTTTCAACCCCCTGAAAATGGGCCAAAAACGCGGCCTTTAGGCCCGGGTCGTTGCTCCTTCTCGCTTTTCGAAGAAAACACAACTGCAGCATAGTTCGGCCGAGCCGTCGACGCGGCGTGTCGAGCGAGTGAATCAATAAGTCCAGCCGACTCTACCGGGTCGGGAGTCTCTTGTCCTACTCCGCCGCCGGCCAGCCGCGTTCGGTTTCCTTGGGCAGCAATGCGCGGAACAAGTTCATGGCGTGGATAGTGCCGTCCCAGATCTTGAAGGCCTGAAACGTCACCAGCGCAGTGTTCGGACCGAATGCGCCCGTGTCGCCGAGATTCATCCACAGCAGCACGATGCCCGCTTCTTCGTCCACCGCGGCAACGCTCGTTTTGAGGTCCGGATGCGTCGTGATCTTCTGCGTCCGCATCCCGCAGTCCGTGCCGGCGCACCCTGCGCCGGCGTACTTGATGCCGTTCGTCGTGCGGTAAGCCTCCGGGGCGAACGGCGTATTGGCTGTGACAAACGATCCGAGCCGCAGCCCCTCGGCATAGGACAATGCGACGCGAATCATCCCGGCGCGCGACATTCGCTTGCCGGCAGGCACCGGATCGTTCATCCCTGCCAGCGGCTTGTCCAGTTGATCCGGCCTGGACTTGGCATCCGCCGGGACGCGATACACAATCGTTTCAATGCCGGCGATCTTCTCTTTCGCGACGTGCAGCGCCACCGTGTACAGCACCTGCGTCTCTCCCTCGAACAACACAAAGTGCGTCGCCGCGATCTGGCGCTTCAGGTCGATGTAATCCTGCCGGAAGTTGCCCTTCCTGGTCGCAGTCTTCCAAAGCCCGTCGCCGAGTTTGAGTTCACGGGAATCTTCGGTGAACCGCGGATTCGCGGCCAGGGGCAACTGCGACGGGTCGTGCGCCACCATCGCGTCGATGTACCTGGTCAGCATGTTCTGGAGACACGCCCGATCGCAACCGGCCGCCCGCGCCGTGCCCGTTGTCATCGCTCCCAGAACGAGCAGGCATACCGCCGTGGCGAAAACACGTAGGACTCCTTGAAAATGCCGCTTCATGGTGTACGCCCTTCTCTTTCCAAGCAAAGAGTATACTTCGCGGCTCAACGCAGCGGTGGTCGGCGAGTCCCTTGCGTCGAGAAGATTTCGATGCCGCTGGTCTGCCGGCAACCTTGGCCAGAATTCAGTCGTTTTGGCAGGAAAAGGCTATTCTGGAGCCCATAGCCGCCGCCTTGAAGGGCATTCTTGAGCCAACAATTCATGCCCGTGGCAATCAAATCCGTCGCCAGTCCCGTTACAATACGCGCAAGCTCTTCACGAGGTCACATCATGCGGCCATCTTTCTCGCTGGGTATAGAAGAGGAATACCAGACCGTCGATCCCATCACGCGCGACCTGCGCTCCCACATCGAAACCGAGATGCTGGCCGCCGGAAAGCTCCGCCTCCAGGAGCGCGTCAAAGCCGAGATGCACACCTCCGTGGTCGAGGTCGGCACCCGCGTCTGCCGCAACATCGACGAGGCCCGTGAGGACATCTACGAACTCCGCCGCGAGATGATCAAGCTGGCTCGCGAGCACAAGCTCGTCCTCGTTGCCGGAGCCACCCATCCCTTCGCCGACTGGCGCACCCAGGAGATCTATCCCGACCCGCGCTATCACCAGGTCGTCAAGGACCTGCAGCTTGTAGCCCGAGCCAACCTCATCTTCGGCCTCCATGTTCATGTCGGCATCGAGGATCGCGAGGCCGCCATCCGCATCATGAATTCGATGCGCTACTTCCTGCCCCACATCATGGCTCTGGCCACCAATTCGCCGTTTTGGCTCGGCATCAACACCGGCTACAAAGGCTACCGCGCCAAGGTCTTTGAGAACTTTCCCCGCACCGGCATTCCCGACGCCTTCTCGAGTTACTCCGAGTTCGAGAACTACGTCAACCTTCTGGTGCGCACCAACTGCATCGACAACGCCAAGAAGATCTGGTGGGACATCCGCCCGCATCCTTTCTTCGACACCGTCGAAGTGCGCGCCTGCGACATTCCGCTGCGCGCCGAAGAGACGGTCGCCATCGCCGCGCTCATCCAGGCCACCGCGGTCTATCTCTATCGCCTCCACGAGGCCAACCAGGACTTCCGCCAATACGCCCGGCCGCTGCTGATGGAAAACAAATTCCGCGCCGTTCGCTACGGCCTCGACGGCAAGCTGATCGACTTCGGCAAACAGCAGGAGGTCCCGCTCCGCGATCTGATCGAGGAATTCCTGCACCTGATCGATCCGGTCGTCGATGAGTTGGGCAGCCGCGAAGCCATCGACGGCATCCGCACCATTATGAAGACCGGCACCGGCGCCGATCGCCAGCTTAAAGTCTTCGAAGAAACCAAGGGCGACCTGAAAGCCGTGGTCGATTACATGGCAAGAGAAACCGCCGAAGGACTTTAGCCTTCGCTCCCTCTCCCCATTTCATTCCCATGAATTTTCCGCTAATCTCAAGAGATACCCCGCAAGTCCGCGGGATCTCTTTTGACGGAGCCCGCACCGCGCCGCATGACCGAAACCGCCGCACATCTGCTCTCGCTCGACTACCCCGTGGAATTCATCCCCGGCGCCCGCTCCGCTGTCACTACCTGCCTGCGCATCGAGCGTTCTGAGAAAGTGACCCTCATCGCCGATCGCGCCACCGAGCCAATCGCCGCCTCTCTGGCCGCGCAGTTGGCGGAGCGCGGCTGCAGTTGGAACGCGTTCATTCTCGAAGACCTCGGCCCGCGCCCGCTCACGGATATGCCCGCCCCTATCCTCGCCGACATGGAAACCTCGCAGGTCTCCATCTTCGCCGTCCAGGTGCAGGCCAACGAACTCCGCTCCCGTATGCAGATGACCGACGTCGTCAACCGCCGCCACATGCGCCACGCACACATGGTCAACATCACCCCGGAGATCATGTGCCAGGGCATGCGCGCCGACTTCGACCTGGTCGACCGGCTCTCTCAAAAGGTGCTCGACCGCGTTCGCCTGGCCACTCGCATCCGCGCAACCACGGCTGCGGGAACAGACATCACCGCCGACATGAATCCCGGCTACAAGTGGTTCAAGACCTCCGGCATCATTTCGCCGGAGAAGTGGGGCAACCTGCCCGGCGGCGAGTGCTTCACCACCCCCGGCGAAGTCAACGGCACCTTCGTCGTCGATGGCGTCGTTGGCGACTGGCTTTGCGCTCGTTACGGCCTGCTCGCCTCCAGTCCTCTCACCATCGAGATCGCCGCCAATCGCATAGTCAGTTGCACGAGTAGCGACAGGGAACTCGAAGCCGACTTCTGGGCCTACACCCATACCGATGAAAACTCCGACCGCGTCGGCGAGTTCGCCATCGGCACCAACCTCGGCGTCGAGCGCGTCATCGGCAACATCCTTCAGGACGAGAAGTTCCCCGGCATCCACATCGCCTTCGGCAATCCGTATGGCGAGCACACCGGCGCTCCCTGGCGCTCCGGAACTCACATCGACGTTGTCGGTCTCGGCTTCAACATCTGGCTCGAATCGGAGGACGGCCCCAACCGAAGTTCGGAACAGATCATGCGCAACGGCCGCTTCCTCATCGCCGCTTGAGTCTGGGTAGCCTAGGGAGTCTCTGAATAAGTCGGCGCTTTGAAAGGGCACGACTTCAGTCGTGCCGAAAAGACTTGGAAAAATGAGGGGTTTTAACCCCTGAGGGACCGCGACCGCGATGCGGCAGCCACTTTGAAACACGCTCTAATAACGCCCACGCAGATCGGCGTCAATGCTGTTTTCGCAGTGCGTCGCAGGTAGACCGCAAAGTGAATTCCAGCGATTCGCGTGGAACGCTTTTCACGAACGGTCCAATGATCCAACCGAGGCCGGCCGGAATGGAACGTGTGAGCGAGACCGACTCGATCTGCATGTAGAGCCCGCCGTTTCGCTCCTCATAGCTCCAGTAGGTATTCAGGCGCCAGAGAAAGCCGTGCTCTTCACTGGGTTGCAGGGCGCGCTCGTCGGAAGTGCCGGGAGAGCCGATCTCGGAGATTCGTGTGCTGCGCGAGATGCTGTATCCGCGTTGTGCGTCGAGCCGCCCGAATGTTGCGTCGTAGTCCGTATCCATCTCCACTGTGATGACGTGCTTCTGGCGCACACGCATCGATGTCTGAAAGTGATCGCCCTTTTGCGAGAGCACCTTCGCCTGAACTACCTGCGGAGAGAAGTATTGAGGGTACCCATTGAAATCCCTCATCAGCCGTTCAAAGTCCTCGGCCCTGGCTCCGGCGGCAAACGCAGTGCCGCGCCAGTGGTGCAGCATCGCTCCCGGCAAATCTGCTTTCGTGGCGGGCGTGAGCTGCTCGACGATCAGCTCTCCCTGTCGCAGGCGCGTCTCCAACTGCTCTTCTGAAGCAGCGCGAACAATAAACCCAGCTTGGGAACTATGCTGACTGGCGAGCCGCGACTCGACCGTACCGATATAGGACTGGAAAGCCGACACAGCCGCCGGCGTTGGCTCTTCCGCTCTGCAACCTGGAGCCGGCCCAAGGAGCAATAGAGCCAGTTCGAGCAATATGGCTATCGGTCCGCAGGCAGCAAAGCGATCCGTGCATTTTCGCGAACCTGACGGTTGCCGTGGCATCGTAAACCGCACCTTACTCCACTTCCTTTTCTAGCACCATAAATGGAATCTTACTAGTTAAGGTTGTCTCTCTCCTCGTGTGCCGCGGTCGCTCCTCCCGATCGGCGCAGCCGGAGAGGAACAGAGAAACCGCGGCAACTCCAGGCCGAGGTCCGGGCGTTACCGGGCCGTCGATATTTTCGATTTTTGAAGCCTGCAACTCATCGAGATCGTCTATTTTTAAGCTATGACATCGCCCGATTCGCTCCCCCTTCGCACTCTTGGCAACTCCGACCTTCGACTCACTTCCATCGGCTTTGGCGCCTGGGCCATAGGCGGCGGCGACTGGGCCTTCGCCTGGGGTTCTCAGGACGATAATGAGTCCATTGCCGCCATCCATCGAGCCATTGACCTGGGAATCAACTGGATCGACACGGCCGCCATCTATGGCCTTGGCCACTCGGAAGAGGTCGTGGGACGCGCCCTGAAGTCCTTATCCCGGAAGCCTTATGTCTTCACCAAATGCGGCATTCGCTGGAAGGCCGATCGCACCCCCTTCAGGACGCTCAAGGCCGCATCATTGATTGAGGAGCTGGATGCCTCGCTGCGCCGGCTGGGCGTAGAAACCATCGACCTCTACCAGATTCACTGGCCCGATCCCGACCCCGAGATCGAAGAAGCATGGGAAACCCTGGCGCTGTTCAAAAAGCAAGGAAAGGTCCGCTGGATCGGCGTCTCCAACTTCAATGTCGAGCAGATGAAGCGTGTCCGGGAGATTGCTCCCATCACCAGCCTGCAGCCGCCCTATTCCATGCTGCGCCCCGGCATCGAGGCGGAGATACTGCCTTATGTCCGGGACTGCGGAATCGGCGTCATCAACTATTCGCCCATGGTCTCCGGCCTGCTCACCGGCAAAATGACCGCCGAGCGCGTCGCCGCCATGCCCTCCGACGATTGGCGCCGCAAGGCTGTCGAGTTCAATGAACCGCGTCTCAGCCGCAATCTCCTTCTCGTCGATTTGCTGCGCGAGATCGGCAACGCCCACAACGTGAGCCCAGGCGTGGTTGCCGTGGCATGGACTCAGCACAACCCCGGCATCACTGCGGCGATTGTAGGCGGACGCAGCGCGAGCCAGGTAGAGGAACTGTCCGCTGTCCTCCACTTCAAGCTCAGAGAGGAAGAATATGAGCGGATCAACGCATTTCTTGCTTCCAACCCGGTGTGAATCAAGGGCGGGTGTGGTATGCAAACAAAAGCCCCGGCCATGGCCGGGGCTTTGCGATGGAAGAAGAAAGCCGGTTTACATTGCCGCGACGAAGTCGGGGACGAGAACCGCGGCATGTTCCTGAAGCAACTGAGTCGTCCGCGCGGCCATGCCCGTATACATCGATGCGGCTCGGAAGGCGTTAACCCTTACGCCTTCGCTGGCCTGGGTAAAAGCGTATTGAACCAGCGCCGTTAGCACGCAGACCCTGATCTGCATTGCGTCGCTGTGGAGCGTTTCAATGAGCAGCCGGTCCACGCCTTCGCAGTGATTGGCGGCATAGTCTGCCATTTCCAGCATGACCCGCGCGTTCTGGTAGATGGCCCACAGGCCTTTGGGCCCTTCCATACGCTTCCAAGCATCTTCAGGGGTCGCGCTGAGGCCTTCTTTCCAAAGGAAATGATCGCTCAGTTCACGCGCGCTCCAGTCGGAGCGAAGCCGGGTCAACAGCGATTCCCACGTTTGCGCATTGCGGCGCCGAACGCCCGTTCTCCAACGGACGAGATAGAGCGCAACGGCCGCAATTGTTGCGATTTGAACCAAAGGCAAAATCATTCTTGCTCCTCGGACCGGGATCTGGCGACCCAAAGCGAGTCACAACGTCCCGGCGGGACTTTCATATACCTACTACTTGTAACACTATTCTTTTCGCTCAGGTTGTGAATTATCGCTGTTCTACAACCTAAGTTGTAGCTGGAAGTACCCAACTTGAAAGCGTCCGTGGATGAACACTGCCGGCCAGCCGCAGTGTGAGGTCCATGCTATCCAGTGTCGCAAACATTCTCAAGCGAGGTTGGTTAACAGGATTGGCAAAGTCGACGATCCGGGAGCGCTGTCAACTCTATCGCTTCCCGGACCTATCGGAAGGGGAATCCGCTAGAGCGGCGCGGGTACTCCGGGCAGCGCCGGCCACAGCCAGCAGCATGCTCTGCATTTGCGGAGTGAATTCCCGGCGTTCCGCGGGCTGGGTGGCAAACGCGAAGACCCAATAGGTCAACGCGGCAAGATAGCTGACTCCTCCCAGCAAATCCAGCCAGTAATACGCTTGTGTCCCGCTCAACTGGTGGGTGTGAACGGTGGTCACAGCCAGGGAGACAATGGAATAAAAGCCGAGCCCGGTTGCGATCTGGAGTTCACGGTCTCGCCAGCCAATCGAGAGCAACTGGCTGAACGCTGCCAAAGCGAGGAAAAAGACAGCGCGGAGAATTGCAGGGGTCTGTTGCAGCAGGAACAGGTTCCTTCCGGCATCGGAAACGCGATCTGGAGCGGTGAGCCCAGCTATGGGCCAGAGAATGAGGCCGCCGACGCCGATCAAAACTGCTATTCCAACCCACGAGTATTTTGGAAGGGAACTTCGAATGGGGCGCAGCACGCTCCAAGCCACCTCCACGAGCAATGCAAAGATCATCGCGGAATCTAAGGATAGCTGAACCAGACTAACTTGGAAGAAAGTGCTAGCGGAGTAGTGGGTTCGAACATAGTAGAAGAGGGTGTCGCTAAACAAACTCCAACAAAGATAGATAAAGAAGGCTGGGAAAGTGCGGAATACGCGTCCCCTAATTAGCAACAGGACAAGAGCTACCTCTGCTGCCATTCCGTAAACGAATATGGCGAACTCCCAATCCAAGAACCCCGCCTCCAGTTGACTCGCAGACAGCCAACCCTATTATCCCCCAAGTCTAGCAGAGTGCCGGATTGTACACCGGACTGGAACGGCTAGCACCAGACGCGGGGTATTCAGGCAGTCACACCCGGCTTGAGTGGTGGCATGGGCGGAATCGATATCGGGCTTGCAGCCATGGTCACACCCGGCTTGAGTGGTGGCATGGGCGGAATCGATATTGGACTGGCAGCCATGGTCACGCCCGGCTTGAGCGGCGGCATTGGCGGAATCGATATTGGGCTGGCGGCCATGGTCACGCCCGGCTTAAGGGGGGGCATGGGCGGAATCGATATCGGGCTTGCAGCCATGGTCACACCCGGCTTAAGGGGGGGCATGGGCGGAATCGATATCGGGCTTGCAGCCATGGTCACACCCGGCTTGAGTGGTGGCATGGGCGGAATCGATATTGGACTGGCAGCCATGGTCACGCCCGGCTTGAGCGGCGGCATGGGCGGAATCGATATCGGGCTGGCGGCCATGGTCACGCCCGGCTTAAGGGGCGGCATGGGTGGAATCGATATCGGGCTGGCAAATGAGTAAGAGGCTAATACCGTGATGGAGATAACTAGAATTAGATTGCGAACATTAAATGACTTGCCGATCATGGTCGTGCGCTCCTTGCTTGAGAAACTACTGCGCCTACATGGTAACCGGAAAGGGCTATTTGCGCTACCACAAAAGTAATATTGCGAGCCTCTTTTAATATGATAGGCATTTTTGCACTATTCCGAGTGCATTCTGAGCCTAAGAGCGACCGAGCATTCGCCATCTGTTTCTCCCAGTCGTTCGAATCTACGTGTTCCGTTCGCCTTTAGCGACGCACGTCTGGGGATCCAAATGATCGGCAGAAAATTGCCCGGAGGTAACCGGGGCGCCACCTTCCCGTGCGGCAGAGGAATTATCTTCCGCATGAGCGTTCTTATTCGTTGCGCCACGACTAACCTCTTATTGAGAGGGTCCAAAGTTGATTCCCGAGCTGCGCACCGAATTCAACCGCGGTTTCAAGCCAGAAAAGTACGCAGCCCTGCTGGCGCTTCTGGAGCAGCGCAGCGGCGCGCGAGTTGAATTTCGTGTCGCAGAGACCCCCATATTCATGCGGCTTTCTCAGCTAGAAGAGATGGCCTCTGCCGGCGCGGAGCTCACCGCTGCAGTGAAGGGGAATCCCGGTTGCCTCGCGGCCGCGCGCTCGGCCATTCCCGCGGGCTACCTGGTGGCGGGCGAAACGGCGCATCCCAACTTCGTTACCGCCGACTTTGCATTGATTCGGAACCCTACCGGCGAGCTGGTTCCGAGGCTGGTGGAGATCCAGGCATTTCCATCTTTATATGGATACCAGGCGGTAATCTGCGCTGGTTACCGCGAGATATTCGGGCTGAATCAAGGGCTGGGCGCCTTTCTCAGCGGGCTGGAAGAGGCGGAATATTGGGCGCTTTTGTCCAGAACGATACTCGGCGGCCACGATCCGGAGAATGTGGTCCTCACGGAGTTGGATCCGCTGTATCAGAAGACCAGGTCTGATTTTGAGGTGACCGCTGCCCGTTTGGGCATCGCAGTGGTGGATATCCGCGCTCTTGAAGCAGAGGGGAACAAGCTGCATTATCGCGACGTTCGCGGGCGGCTTGTCCCGATCCATCGCATCTACAACCGGGCTATCGCGGATGAGTTGAAAGCGCGCGGCGTGCGGCTGCCCTTTGACCTGACCCATACATGGGATGTAGAGTGGGCGGGCCATCCCAACTGGTACTTCCTCCTCAGCAAGTTTTCCATTCCCTGGCTCTCGCGGCAGCCTGCGCACGACGCGATCGTTCCTCCGGCGGTATTTTTGAGCGATTTCCTCGATGGGCCGGGCCGGGAGCATCTTGTCGCGGCGGGAGTGCCTCTTCCGGCAGGGTCGGGACCGGAGACAGTGTACGGCGACCTTCTGCTCAAGCCACTGTTTTCCTTTGCAGGCAAGGGAATTCAATTTGAGCCGACCCAGGCACAGTTGGAGGAGATTCCAGCCGAGCTTCGAGGCAGCTTTCTTCTGCAGCAGCGTATGCACTTCGTACCCACCATCGAGACACCGCAGGGGCTTACCCAGGCCGAGATCCGCATCCTTTATTTGTGGCCCGACAATGCCAGCCTGACTCCAGTCCTCTCGCTGGTACGCCTCGGCCGGGGCAAGATGATGGGAGTGGACCACAACAAGGATCAGCGGTGGGTTGGAGCCTCAGCGGCATTCTTTCCTCGCATCTGACTACTCCAGAAAGTGAAGATGGCCTGTCTGTCGGGACCGCCCGTCTGTGTTTTTGCAGCCAAATCTCGATCAGAGTCTCGGCCAAACATTTTATTTTCAAATACATAAACGGTCCACGCGCAGTTTTTGGCCGGCTCGGAGTACCTCTCTTGGCGGCCCGCTCGCGAGGTTTATCTCTTGGCATTGTGCGCAGTTACCTCGCAGATAACTTTCGTGCCGTATGTGGAAATCGCAAAGTCAGCTACAGTGACACAAGGGACCATACAGGTCCAGGTGCTGCCTATGAATGAAATGAGATCGGATTTACTCTCAATGTCTGATATTCCCCCTCAGTCCAATACGCGCCAGGAAGTGCGATGCGCGGTGCGGTTCCCCCTTGCGCTTCCGGTGGTGGTGAACTCCGGCAAGTCCGAGGTCACCGCCCTGACCAGAAACGTCTCTGCCAGCGGGGTTCTGTTTACCCTGGATCGGAACCTGAAGCTGGGGCAGAACATCCAATTTTCGCTGCGAATGCCGGGCACAGTGCTGGGCACCCCTCGGGATGTGCTGGTTCATTGCACCGGACGTGTGGTACGCTGCTCTCTAAGCCACCATCAGTACCTTGCCGCATCCACGATCGATGAGTACCAGTTCGCGGAACGGTAAGATTACCAATGGTTTTGGCGGCAATTTACTATGGAATCGATGGACTATGCTCCTGAAGGCGAGATTGTCGACACTCCGGCCAAGCCCGGCGCGATCCGGATTATCCTTGCGGATTCACAGGCAATCTATCGTGTAGGCATCCGCAAGGTCTTCGCACTGGAAGACGATTTGCGTGTGGTTGCCCAGGCCGATTCGCTCGAAAATCTCCGCTTGGCCATCGAACGCTACCCCACGGATATTGTTCTGCTTGAGGGAAGCTTGCTTACAGGAACGGCGAACGTGATTCCCGAGCTGCTGAAGTCCGCTCCCGAGGTCAAGCTGATCGTGCAAGCCGTTTCGGCTGACGAGAACCACACAGTCGAGCTCTATCGCCGCGGCGTTCGCGGCATCATCTCCCGGTCCATCTCCCCAGACCTGCTGGTCCGGTGCGTGCGCAGAATCGCAGCCGGCGAAACCTGGATCGACAATCAATCGGTCAATTGGGTGATTGAGGCCTATCGGTCGCAGGCGGCCGCCCTGGTAAGTCCGCGGAATCAGCCACGCCTTTCGCCCAAGGAGATGGCCATCATTACCTGCATCACCCAAGGCAGGCGCAATAAGGAGATTGCCTTTCAACTGGGAACGACCGAGCAGGTCGTCAAGAACTATCTGCGCAAGATTTACGACAAGCTCGGGGTCTCAGACCGCCTTGAGCTGGCCCTCTATTGCCTGCACAACAAGATTATTCAGGCGGAGGTGGACGAAGAGGTTGTCGCCAAAAATGTGGTGGCGAGCTAGCCATACGCCGTCGCGTGCTTTTCTTCATTCCCGATCCAGATCCTGGCTGCTCTCCGACGTCGTTATCTCCTCACCACTCTTTCGGGCCAGTTCCAGCAGGCGAATCAGTTCCGTCAATTCCGCTTTGTTCATGTGTCCGAGCAACTCCGGCGGAACCCGCTCAATGACTGGATCCATCGCCCGCAATAGTTCCAGTCCTGCCTCCGAGATCTGTGTCCATAACGCGCGGCGATCATGCTTGTCGCGCTGCTGCCGAATGAGTTTAAGCCCCTTGAGCCTGGACAGAAGCCGTGTAATATCGGGCTCGGCGGTGATCATCCGGCTGCCGATGGCGGCGCAGGTGAGTCCGCGCGGCTGGGCGCCACGCAAAATCCGCAGCACGTTATACTGCGTCGAAGTCACGCCCCAGCTGCGGGTCTTGAGGTGAAACGCGCGGTGCAGACAGTCGGAAGTGCGCAGCAGGTTTAGGAGAGCCTCTTCCTCGATACTGGGAAAGGGGCGCTCCTGCACGATTTCGAGTTTCAGGCCTGCCATCGGCTTTCTCCAGTTCTGTCCATGACGGGGCTTGGGAAGGCCGGGTGCCTTGAATCCGCCAGACCTCCGCGTCAGCCTCCGTTCATTGCTCCATTACTGCTTTGCCACGTCCAGATCGACGCTGAGTTTCACGTCGTCACCAACCATGGATGCCCCGAACTTGGTCCCAATGCCGAAGGCCGAGCGGCTGATTGTGGTGGTCGCCGAAAATCCCGAGTGCATCTTGTGATCCATTCCCTGGACCGGTCCGGTGGGGCCTTCCACATTAAGCACCACGGGTATGGTTACGCCATGAAGCGTGAGATTCCCGTTCACAATCAGCCCATTGCCGCTTTTCGCCACGCTGGTGCTGGTAAACGTAGCAGAGGGGAACTTGGCGACTTCGAAGAAATCCGGGGTCTTCAGGTGATTGTTGCGTGCCTCTTCGCCGGTGTCTACGGTGGAAACGTCGATGGTTGCCGTGACCGTAGACTTGGTTACGTCCGCCTGGTCGTACACCAAGGTGGCAGCCACCTTGCCGAATCGCCCATGCACGTTGGAAATCGCCATGTGGGTAATGGTGAAATCAACTTCACTGTGGACCGGGTCGGAGACCCAGGTTGAGGTGCTTGCCGGAGCTTGCGCCATGGCCAGGGGAGCCGCCAGGGCGAGAATGCCAGTCACAATCGCTAAACGCTTCATCGATCGAGTCCTCTCAATACAGAAATTGGGGCGCTTTGGTGTTAAGGAAGTGGAATACACCCGTGCCGGGCGCGTGAATGAGCAAGGGTGTATTCCCGGACGAGCGCGAACTACCCTTATATCGATGAGACGCAGCAGACAATATATTCGTTGCAACAAATATTTTTTGCCGCTTTTGAGACTCACCGGTTCCAGAAATCAGCCTGACTGCTGTTGAGACTTTTCCTGGGCGGCAACGCGATCGTTGCCATGCCATCCCCGCTTCCGGTCTGGTATCCTCCCGCCTATGTCCGTGTTCGACCACTTCCGCCGGCTGAGCCTTCCGCAACGCCATACGTTTCTTGCCGCCTTTCTCGGCTGGACTCTCGATAGCCTGGACTACTTTCTGCTCGTCTTTTGCGTCAAGGCGATTGCCGGTGACTTTCACACCCAGCCCTCGGCGGTGTTCGGCGCGGTCTTCATGACCCAGGCATTTCGTCCAGTCGGCGCACTGCTGTTCGGAATGCTTGCCGACCTCTATGGCCGGCGGCCGGTGCTGATGTTCAATATCTTCAGCTTTTCGGTGATCGAATTGGCCTGCGCCTTTGCGCCTTCGCTCAGCGTGTTGCTCGTGCTCCGAGCCTTATTTGGCATAGCCATGGGCGGCGAGTGGGGGGTTGGCGCGGCGCTGGCTTTCGAGACACTGCCGAAGGAAGGCCGCGGCATCTTCTCCGGCATCTTGCAGGAGGGCTACGCGCTGGTTCGATTCTGGCCTCCGCGGCCTTCGCGTTCTTCTTCCAAAGCATTGGCTGGCGGGGGCTGTTTGTCCTCGGCTCGCTGCCGGCAATCCTGGTCTTCTATGTACAGGCCAGGGTGGCTGAGTCTCCGGTGTGGCTTGCCGGAAAGAGGAGCCGTCAGGCACGAGCCGCCCTTGGATCGGCAGCGCCAGTTGTGCCCGCCAACCTTATGGCCTTTTTGCCCACGTTTCTTTTCCTCGTGCTTCTCATGACGGCGTTCATGAGCTTTTCGCACGGCACCCAGGACGTGTATCCAACCTTCCTGGCAGTGCAGGCCAGGCTCTCGCCGGAGACCATCGGACTTATTGGCGTTCTTTACGGCTTCGGCTCCATTGCCGGCGGATTTGTATTCGGAGCGCTCTCGGAAAGATGGGGACGCAAACGAGCCATTGTGACTGCCGCTTTGCTGGCAATTCCGGTCATTCCGCTCTACGCGTACGGACATTCGGCCATCACTCTGGGCCTGGGCGCAGTGATGATGCAGTTTATGGTGCAGGGCGCCTGGGGAGTCGTTCCGGCGTATCTCACGGAGCTCTCGCCGGCTCCCGTGCGAGCGACGGCGCCGGGCTTGGCCTACCAGTTAGGCGGCCTTGTTACTTCCTGGAACGGCAAGGGCCAGGCTCTGGCTGCCGAACGCTGGGGCAACTATCCAGCCGTGCTTGCCATCACCGTCATTGTGGTGGCGCTGTCGCTTGCCACCCTCGCATTGATGGGCCGCGAGGCAAAGGGCAGGGAGATGAGCGAGGCATAAGGCTCTTGAAGAAAGCGCATTTTCGCGTAATCTTGAAGGTGAGGTTCCGGCAATGGCAAATCTGGACTGGTCGCAATGCCCAGACGTGGAGAGCATTCCTGGAAAGGTAAGTGGGGCTTGGGTACTCAAGGGGACTCGTATGCCTGCCTCCGCCATCTTTGAGAATATTGCCGCAGGAGCTAATATCGACGACCTCATGGAATGGTTTGACGGGCTTGATCGTGAGCAGGTCAAGGCGGTTATCGAGTTTGCCGCGCGTAGCCTCGATAAAGAGCCGATCCGTGCGGCGTAGATGCTCATCCTCTTCGATCAAGTGACTCCCGTTCCGATCCGGCAGTATCTCAAGGAGCACTCCGTCCTCACCGCTTTCCAGCAAGGCTGGGCCAGGCTAAAGAATGGCGACTTGCTCAACGCAGCGGAAAGTGGCGGGTCCGACTTGTTGGTGACCACAGACAAAAAACATGCGCTATCAACAGAATCTCGATCGGCGCAAGATTGCGGTTATGGTACTCGGTCAACAGCAATCGGGGCTTCTCCTGCCACACATTCAGCTTGTTGTGGATGCAGTCAATGCGGCAACGGCGGGTAGCTATACCGAAGTCGAAATCCCGACCGAATAAACTGCTGTGTCCGGGAATCTGAGGAGGGCGCCCGATATAGGTCCCCGGTTTCAATGTACTTGTCATGCCATCATACAAATTCAGTTCCCGGCACTCTTCCCAAAAGCCGGAGCCGGGCGCTAATATATCCGCAGCATTGCAATCCCCGAACTCCGCAATGCTGCCCCTTAAGAAAAAAATCGAAGCGGGAGAATCGGCTATGACAGAGATTCCAGAGCTGCGGGCGACCGATGCCAAGGCCCGGTCGATCACCAGGCGCAGGTTCATCCTTGGAGTCATCGCCAGTGGCGGCGTGGTCGCCGCGGCGAACTACAAGTTCATCTCCTCAGCGGTCCACGGTCAGATGTCTTCCGCCGGCGAACGCCTGATCACCCTCAACGTGAACGGCATGTCGCGGCGCGTCGACGTGATGAAGCAGGAAACGCTGGCATGGACCTTGCGCTACAAGCTCGGCCTGACCGGAACCAAGCTCGGCTGCGACCGCGCCGAGTGTGGAGCGTGCACGGTTCTCATCGACGATGTGCCCCACTATAGCTGCTCGACGCTGACCCACACCGTGCGCGGCCGCCAGGTGACAACCATCGAAGGCCTGGCGGCAGCCGATGGCAAGCTGCATCCGGTTCAGCAGGCGGTGGTCGACGAACAGGGTTTCCAATGCGCCTTTTGCATGTCCGGTTTCATCATGTCGGCCGTCGGTTTTCTGAAGGCAAATCCCAGCCCCACTCGTACCGAACTCGCACACGGCATCTCCGGGAACCTTTGCCGTTGCCAGGACTACAACAAGATCCTCGACGCCATGATGCTCGGCGCAGAGTACATGAGGAGGGCCTGAGCCATGCCAGAGAGCGTTCCGCAGAAAACAACCAAGCCCGCCGAGAAGAAAGAGCATGTCTACGGCGCCGGATACAAGCTGATCGGCAAGAACTACCAGACCAACGACATGGTGGCGAAGGTCACCGGGAAGGCAAAATACGCCGAGGACTTCCGCGCCGAGGGCATGCTCTTTTGCAGGCTGGTGCTCAGTCCCATGCCTCACGCCCGCATCAGGCACGTCGATATGGACGAGGCACTGGCGATGCCGGGAGTCAAGGCGATTCTTACCGCCGACGACATTCCTGCGCCCGCAGACAGCCTGAGCGACAATGGCACGGTAATCAAGGCCAGCAAGTGGGGCGAGCAGGCGCTGACAAACGAGCCCCTATATATGGGCGATCCCATCCTTGCTGTCGCCGCTGTCGACGAGCTCACCTGTGCCGAAGCGATCGAGAAGATCAAGATCGACTTCGAGAGGCTTCCGTTTGTGGTCGATCCGCTGGATAGCCTTCGACCCGGCGGACCCAATCCCCGTGAGGATGGCAACGTCTGGGTTCGCCCCGATCCGCCCAATCCGCCTATTCCGCAGCTTAAAGAAGTGAAGTGGACCGATCAGGACTTTGCCGACTACGACGAGGGGCAATTGCCCATGGGTCATGCGCCCGATGAGTGGACCTTCGGCGACATCGATGCCCGCTTCAAGAACGCCGCGCTCATCCTCGACGAAACCTTCATCATTCCCGACGTCAGCCACCAGTGCCTTGAACCTCGCACTGCGATGGCCTATTGGCAGAACGGCAAGCTCTTCCTTCACTCAGGCACGCAGAGCACCTACCAGACCAAGCCAGCGATTGCGAAATGGATGAACATCGACCAGGACAAGATCGTGTTCATCAGCGAATACACCGGCGGCGGCTTCGGCAGCAAGGTCACCGGCGGGCTGACCATGATCATTCCCGCGCTACTGTCCAAGAAGCTCAATGCTCCGGTGATGATGCGCATCAGCCGCGAGGAGGAGCACTGCATTGGCCGCGCGCGGCCCAGCGTTGAAGGGCGCTTGAGGATCGGTTTCGGCAAGGACGGCAGAATTCTGGCTATCGACATGTTCACGGTGTGCAATAGCGGCGCCTACGACGCGCAGGGTGACGGCGCTTCCGCGGCCCGTATCGTTTCGCTGCTGTATCAGCCGATGGCCATGCGCCAGCGCGCTATCTCAGTGATGACCAATACCCCTCCGCGCAGTGCGCAGAGCGCGCCAGGCGGTATGCAGGGAATCGCCATCATCGAGCCAATCCTGGCCAAGGCCGCGCGCAGGCTCGGAGTCGACCAGGTGGCTCTGCGCCGAGTCAATTGTCCGGAGGGAAAGGCCGAGTTCGGACCAGCCATGAATGGCAAGCGAGGCCACACGACAAGCTGCTTTCTGCAGGATGCGCTTGACCGCGGCGCCGAGCAGTTCAAATGGCGGGAGCGAGTGGCGCGTCAGCCCAGGCGGATTGGCTCCAAAGTGCGCGGTGTCGGCGTTTCGCTCAGTTGCTTTGTCGGCGGCTCAACGGGCTTCGACGGGCTCCTCGTCATTACGCCGCAGGGGCGGGTACAGTTCCAATCGGGCATAGGCAACCTCGGAACCGAATCGGTGATCGATGTGCATCGCGCCGGCGCCGAAGTTCTCGGCGTGCCATGGGAGATTTGCGATGTTGTGTGGGGCGATACATCGAAGCATCTCCCCTATACCTGCGCGTCGGGAGGCAGTCAGACGACGCACGCAATGACACGCGCTTCGTTTGCCGTGGCCAACGAGTGCAAGCAGAAGCTCAAGGAGATTGCCGCAAAGTCGCTCGGCGGAAAGCCGGAAGAGTATGAGGTCGCCAACCAGCGTGTCTTCCGCAAGGGCGGCGGCGCGGGCCTGAGTTTCGCGCAGGCGGCTCAGCGCGCCATTCAACTCGGGGGCATCTACGATGGACACGACGCAACCCCCGACGTCAACAAGATGACTAAGGCCGCCGTGGCAAATCTTGCCGGCCAGGGACTTGTGGTATCGGCCAAAGACAAATACCCGCACGATGGCAATTCGTTCTCTTTTGTCGCCACCTTCGCCGAAGTCGAGGTCGATGTCGAGACCGGCAAGTACTACATTCTCGATTTCCTCGCCTATGCCGATGTGGGCACGGTGATGCATCCGGCCGCGCTGGGCGGCCAGATCCTGGGCCGGTCAACGTTAGGTATCGCTCACGCCATCGGACAGAAGTGGGTGTACGACCCGCATTATGGGCTACCGGTGGCCAAGCGCTTTTATCAGAACAGGCCTCCGACGATTCTGGATGTGCCTGTCGATATGCAATGGGAAGCGCTCGATATCCCCGATCCGGAGACGCCGGTGGGCGCGCGCGGAGTTGGCGAACCGCCTGTCGGCGGTGGTTGCGCGGCCATCCTCAATGCACTTTCGGACGCAGTGGGCGACGAGGTATTCCGGCGCGCGCCTGTGAATGCCGACACGATTCTGACGTCGCTGGAAGCGGGACGTCCGATGCAACATCCCCTTATGGCCCATATCTGAACGGCCCACATCCGATCGCGATGTGAACGGAGAGAGCTATGGCAGTTATACGAGACGTGATGCCCGCCTTCGATCTGCTTCAGCCGGGCTCGGCGGCAGATGCGCAAAAGCTGTTGCAGCAGCACGGGGACGAGGCCTGGGTGATGGCCGGCGGGCTCGACAGCTTCGACTGGCTCAAAGACCGCATCAAGAGGCCCAAGGTGCTGGTTGATCTGAGCGGAATCGACGAGCTCAAGGGAATTCGCTCGACGAGCGACGGAGTCGAGATCGGCTCCATGACCACGCTCACCGAGATAGCGAATCACCCCGAAATCAAGGCAAAGTACTCGGTGCTTTCGGATGCTGTTGCGGTGGTCGCTTCGCCGCAGATCCGCAATCAGGGCACACTTGGCGGCAATGTGTCGCAGGACGCGCGTTGCTGGTACTATCGTGGCGGCTGGCCTTGTTATCGCGCCGGCGGCAACATCTGCTACGCCGACACGCCGGTGGGCCGCAATCGCGAACACGCCATCTTCGGCGCCAACCGCTGCGTCGCTGTCCATCCCTCCGATTCCGCACCCGCGCTGATTGTGCTCGATGCGAAGTTCGTCATTCAGACACCGAAGGGCGAACGCGTTGTCGACGCGGAAGATTACTTCCTCGGCCCCGAGATTGATATTACGCATCTGCATATTCTGCAGCCTGGCGATCTGCTCACCGCCATTCGCATTCCCTCCACGTGGGCCGGCGCGAGGTTCTATTTCGAGAAAGTGCGCGACCGCAATGTGTGGGATTTCGCGCTGATGAACGTGGCCTCGGCGATGGTGCTCACGGGCGGCAATCCCTCAGACGCCAGAATTGACCGCGCCCGCATCGCAGTAAGCGCCGTGGCCCCCAGGCCGATGCGCTTGAAGACTGTCGAAGACGCGGTTCGCGGCAAGCCGGCCGATGCAACCACCGGGGAGATGGCAGGGAAACTCGCCGTGCAGGGTGCGGTCCCGCTCCAGTTCAACGCATACAAAATTCCGCTGATGAGAAACCTGGTCAAGCGCGCCATCGGCGGCGTGCAGGAGGCAACATGGACTTCATAACCTGGGCAACCAGTCCCTGGGGACAAACGGTTCCGATCCATATTGCGTGGTACCTGATCTGGGTAATGGCGATCGCGGGCCTGCTGTTCATGATCGTTCACGCGCTCTACGTGGGCGTCTTTGCCGCGCCAAGAAAGTTCGCAAAGAGCGATTCCCCCGCTATCGTGTCCGCTATTCCCGAACGCGTCCCCAGGCACTCGCTGGTCGCGCGCGCCTTTCACTGGGTCATGGCGATCTCGATGTTCGCGCTGCTCATCACGGCGTTTCTTCCCAAGGTGGGCATCAAGTTCGACTGGGTGACTTACCACTGGATCGCCGGCCTGGTGCTAACGGCATCGGTGATCTTTCACATCTTTCACGCATCGTTCTTTCTGGACTTCTGGTCGATTTGGCCTGACAAGATCGACTTGCGCGACGCCAGAAGAAGGCTGTTGCGTTCAATTGGAAAAGAGACGCCGCCGCCGGATCGTTTCGCAAAGTATCCGCTGGAGAACAAGTTTTATCACTTCGTGATTCTGTTGTCCGGTCTCGCGGTAATTCTCACCGGCGTGTTCATGATGAAGCGCGTGAATACTCTCGGTCTCTTCACGCGCAATCCCTATATGTTCGGCGACCTGACCTGGGGCATGATGTACGTGCTGCACGGCCTGGCCGGTGTGGGGTTGATTGCGCTGATTATGGTTCATGTATATTTCGGAGTGCGGCCGGAAAAGCTGCCGATTACCAAGTCGATGATCTTCGGCTACATGAGCCGCGATTTCTATCTCGAAGAACACGATCCCAAGCGATGGGCAGTTGAAAAGTCATCGCCACCGAAGGAAGGATACGCGCCAAGCGATGCCGACTGATATCCAGGAACGTTGCGACACAATTGAGGCGTGCTACGAATTTACGCTTTCGTATGCAGCGCAGGGACTCCTAACCGATGAAGGGAGCCCGTCCGGCAAGCAGCTTCGCGAGCATCTGGCCCGGGCGGTCGATGCGTTGCGCGGGATAGATGAGAGCTGTGCGGCGGTGGTAAAGCAGGAGCAGCTCGCCCCGGCCGAGCTCTACCAGGCGTTCTTTGCGGTGCTGGCGCGGGATGCGCAAAGCTCCCTCGCCGCGATTGAGTTGGTGCTGGCCCAGCCTGCCATCAGCTCGCAGTTGATCGACAATCTGAACGCGTCCATGCACCTTCGCGCCCTGCTTGCAGATCTGTTTCTGATCGCTGAGGTTCTTGAACTGCGGCAGACGCAGGTAAAGGCGTTGGCAGCGAATTAATTGGATATTCTGCAATCGTCTGACAGGTGTCCCGGATGTATTCCCCTCAGGTTCTCGATCACTTCGAACATCCGCGCAACGCCGGCAGTGTTGCCGATCCCGACGCGACCGTGCAGATCGAGAATCCAGCCTGCGGCGATGTGCTTAAGCTCACGCTGAGGCTCTCCGGCGATCGCATCGAAGAGATTCGATTTCTTGCCAAAGGGTGCGTCTGTTCGATGGCCTGCGGCTCGGCGCTTACCGAACTTATTCGGGGCAAGACGATCGCGAAGGCAAGGGAACTGCAGAGAGAAGTGCTGGTTCGAGCCGTCGGCGGACTGCCTCCCGCCTCCATGCACGCCAGCCACCTGGCGATGGATGCCCTGGCCGCCGCTCTCAATCGTTTTGCGAGCAAGATCTAAAACGTCCTCAAGTCACAATTCGAGAGCGCCGCATACTCTTCGGGCGTATTCAAATCCGCGCTTACAGTGGAGTCGGGCACAGGCACCGCTTCGACCAGGTGAGCATGAGCGCGCTTGATCTCTCTTGCATTGCTTGTGACGGGAGCCGCCAGAAACGCATCGATCAATGCGCGGCTCGCTAAAAGCGGATGCCCTCGTTTCCCGTTGTTCTCCGGCGCCACTCCCCATTGTTCCAGCGCAAGCGCACGATTGAACGATGCTATCAACTTCTCCATACTTGCTGCGGATAACGGCGGGCAATCGACCAGCGCGATCATTGCTGCGTCGCAACCGCGCGCCAGCACTTCGCGGAGACCAATTTGAAGCGAACTGAATTGTCCGCGCTCCGGTGCAGGGTTGTGCACCATCAATGCCCCATGCGCGGCTATTACTGGAGCGATGTCGTCCGCATTTTTCCCAGCTACCACTAGAACGGCCTCGGCAAACGGCCTCAGCGCAGCGATCGCCGCGGAGAGTAAAGTCTCGCCGTTAGAAGCGGCGCCGGGCGCGGCAGGCGGCCAGGGAAGCAACGCCTTGTCTCTCCCCATGCGGCTGGACGCGCCCGCGGAGAGAATCACGCCGCACATTTTGTAACTGCCTCTCATTGGGAAACAATAGCAGAGCAAGAAGGGACGTTTAAGTCCGTTTTTCTGCTTCGCCGCAACAGGCTTCTTCTTCAGTTACAGGTTCATTGCCGGCAGTTTCGATCGCGGCAGATTTGTGCGTGTGGAACCAGCTCATGTGCGGCAGCGGACGCTCCGCTTTGCGCCGGATGCCAATCAACTCGGCCACGATTGCGACGGCAATCTCCTCTGGCGTAATTGCGCCGATATCGAGACCGACCGGAGAATGGACACGTTCGAAAAGCTCCGGTTTCAAACCTTCTTTGGTCAGCTCGCGAAAGACGGTGATGGCCTTTCTTTTTGAGCCGACCATGCCGATATATTTTGCCTTTGTCTGCACCGCCCAGCGCAACACGCGCATGTCATCGCGGTGCCCACGGGTCACAATCACGATGTAGGCTGAGTCGCCTGGAGCGATGCCGGAAAGTGCTTCATCGTAATCTTTGGCGATCACCTGCCGGGCATCGGGAAATCGTTCGCGGCTGGCGTAGGCTTCGCGGTCGTCGATCACGATGACATCGAAACCGGCACGGCCTGCGGACCTCGAGAGTTCGAATCCCACATGGCCCGCGCCGAAGATGTAGAGCAGCGGCGCAGGCAAGACCGGCTCAATGAAGATATCCAAGGTTCCTCCGCAAACCAGGCCAGTATCGTACTTCGGATCCTGGTTCAGATCGAAGGAGAGAGTACGCGGCTTTTCGCTGGCCATGACCTCCCGGGCCGCCTGCCACACCTCGGCTTCAACGCAGCCCCCGCCGATGGTGCCGGCGATGGTGCCGTCTTCGCGGACCAGCATCTTGGCGCTCTTGAACGATGGAATCGAGCCGCGTACGTTGACGATCGTCGCCACGGCTCCCTTGTGGCCGTCACGCTGGAGTTTCACGATCTCTTCGTATATGTCCATGAGGCGCATCCGCTGAGGCCATCATACAAGCAGTTTCGCCGCGAAACAGTCTGGAAGTGGCAGGAGCTGCGGAGGCTTCAGAGAAACAATCGAGCAGCTTATCAGGAGCGAGAGACGGCGTTTTTTTGGCCAAAATCGTTGTTTTCCGCGAAATACGGGGCAAAATTGGGGCAAGAATGGACTTTTCTGTTTACTGTTTTGCCAATAGTGCTTTTTGTCGCGATATTTGATATCAACGACCTACGCGCTGTTGTGTTACCCAAGTTATACCCCATGGGGGTTAGGGGGTACGGTACCCGATTCTTGGGCCGGGCCGAAGCCGGAAATAAGGGGGGTCCGCGGGAGGCAGTTAACGGCACGATAGAGGGTGTGCATATCCTTATCGTGCGCCAAGGCCACGCAATTCTCTGCAAGGCGAGGGGCCCGGTGGGAACGGACGCTGGTGCGGTGAGGCCGAAGTCTGTCGAAGAGCAACCGCAGATCCTTCGACTCACCACCCCCAAGCTGAAAAGCACTTGGGGCCCCGTTCGCTCAGGATGACAACAGTTATTTTTGCCGCTGATTCCTGAGACAAGGCCCTGGGAAGGAAAAACAGGGCCCTGGGAAGGAAACAGGGCCCTGGGAAGTAAAACAGACCCTTGGGAAGGCGGTTGTTCCATGGGCCCCGCCAGTTTCCCGAAAAATTTAATGCGGTCTAGCAACTAATCCTTTAGTTGGTCGTCTATAGATTGTGTAGCCACTCCCTGTTTGGGGAATGGACCTGCTGGATCTGAAGGACACGAATGCCTCCAAAGAAATCGAACACGCTGACGGAAGCCGAGCTGAGGCTCATGAGGATTCTCTGGCGCCGCGGCGAGTCGGCGGTGAACGACCTGATGCTCGACCTGCCGGACGGAGAGCCGCTGGCCTACAACTCGGTGTTGACCACGATCCGCATCCTTGAGCAGAAGGGCTACGTGGAGCATCGGCAGGAGGGCCGCGCATTTGTCTACCGCACCTGCGTTGCCGAACAGGAGGCGAGCCGCTCGGAAGTGCGGCACCTGATGAGCCGGTTCTTCGGCGACTCGCGGGAGCGGCTGCTGCTGTCACTGCTGGGCGACGATGAGATTTCCGCGGAGGAGTTGGGGCGGCTGAAAGATGCGATACGCACCGCAACGCCCGACGCTGAGCAGGGGGTTTAGCCGATGGAGCCGATTACCATCATTCCGGCGTTGATTCAGGCGGCCATAGGGATCGCCCCTGGCTTAATGACTGGCGCCGCCGATACGCTCTCTGCCGCCTTTCGCGCAGCATCGGAGCAGGCCGCGCCGATCACAGTCTCGGCGCTTTGGCAATCCGCCGTCGTCGCTTTTGGACTGGCAATCTGCCTCCGCATGGCGCCTCGCACCTCGGCGAAAGATCGCTTCTACATCTGGGCCGCGGCTTTTGCCACACTCGCCGGCCTTCCTTTGCTTGGGCTTGTTTCAGGTTCCGGGTCTACTGTGGCAGCGGGTCTTTCCTCCGCGGGCCAGGAAGCGGCGGCCAGGCCGTGGTTGAGTTTGGACGCGCGCTGGAGCCTGGCGATTGCGGCTCTCTGGGCGGTGGGTACGCTGCTTCGAGCTGGTGACCTGGCAGTTCATTCGTTCCGTCTTCGCAAGCTGTGGAAGGAGGCGATACCCGTCGATGCCGACGGGAGCCTCAACTCCGGGCTGACATTTATCGAGTATCGCGGGCCCGTGCAGGTCTGCACGACAACAGAGTTGCAACGGCCCAGCGTGATCGGTTTCCTGAAGCCGCGCATTCTGATTCCCGATTGGCTTTTCGCCCGTCTGACCGCCGGGGAGCTTGAACAGATTGTGCTTCACGAGTCCGAACACCTGCGCCGCCGCGACGACTGGACCAATCTGGTGCAGAAGCTCTGCCTGGTTGTGTTCCCGCTGAATCCGGCGCTGGCGTGGATCGAGCGCCGCCTGTGCCGCGAGCGTGAGATGGCCTGCGACGACGGCGTCATACGGATTACTCGTGCGCCGCGAGCCTATGCCGCGTGTCTTGCGAGTCTTGCCGAGCGCGGTCTGGAGCGGCGCGCCGAGGCTCTTTCACTGGGCGCCTGGCAACGCCGCCCGGAGCTGGTTCATCGCGTCCACAGTATTCTGCGCGGCAAACACACGCTGGGTCCGGTTGGAACCCGAGTCTTGCTGAGTGCGCTTGGTTGCGGGCTGCTCTTCGGCGCGATAGAGCTTGCGCGCTGCCCGCAGGTGATCGCATTCGTTCCGGCGCGAGATTTGGACCGGAATGTGTACGCGGCAAACTCAGGCGCGCCTGTTCCTTCTCAGGTTGGGGCGTGGCTGGCCGATGGTGCATTTGTCCCGGTTCGGAGCGAGGGAGTTGGGCAGGACGGCTCCGGAATCCGCGCGGTGAATCTAAAGGCGGTAATGTCTGCGAGCGGTCCGGCGACGTCAGGAGACGCGGAGCCATTGTTGCGCCGCTCAGGAGAGAGGGCAGATGGCTCGTCTGTCCGCAAGACTGCGAATGATGCTGGCTCGCCCCGCGCTGTGTACCTGAAAGCGGAGTTGGACGGCGCGCGGCCTGCGCAGCCCGTGGAGCAACAGTGGATTGTGTTTACCACCTGGGAGCAGGTGCAGATGCCGAGTGAAAATGCCGCGCTGACGGCGGACTATGAAGCCGGCGCGAACGCGGGCGCTGCTGGCGATTCAAACGCTGAGAGCCAAACGGTTGTGCAATCGAATTCCCAGCCGGCGAGCCGGATCACCATCACCCGGCTGATCCTGAGAGTCAGTTCGTTCCCGACGCGGCCAGCCTACATTCCCCTGCATGGCGGCTGGTTCGTAATTCAACTTTAACCAACAAATTCAACCCCAATGGAGAGGTAGCCATGTCAGCATCAACTAGTTCATTAGTAGCAAAGGCAAAGAAGCTTGCGGCCCCTGCGGCGGCAGTTGCCGCGCTTCTGTTTGCCGTCGCCCTGGTGTTCAACCACACGGTGGCCCACGCCGCCGGAGGCGCCGCGATCGGAGCCGCCGCGCCTATGGACGAGAGCAGTGTCTCCTCGCTGGTGGCGCTGGATAACGCGGTAGAGGCGGTTGCGGCCCGCGTCACTCCCGCGGTGGTCAACGTCTCGGTAACCTCGCGCGCCAACGGAGACGAAGCCGGCGGCGAGGACAACCAGAACCCCAGCGGTTCGCAAGGTGAAATGCCGCGCGAGTTCCAGTGGTTCTTTGGGCCGCAGGGACCGATGCAGGGCCGCGGCCAAGGCCATGGCCAATTCACGAGGCCTCCGGCGCAGGTCGAGCACGGCATCGGCAGCGGCATCATCATCTCGCCCGAGGGCTATATCGTCACCAACGATCACGTCGTGGACGGCGCTACGCAAATCCGCGTGACGCTGAACGACCGGCGCGTGTTTCCGGCGAAGCTGGTGGGCGTTGACAAGCTGAACGACCTGGCGGTTATCCACATTGACGCCAAAGACCTGACCAGCATTGCCTGGGGCGACTCGACCAAGCTTCATCCGGGGCAGACCGTGCTGGCGTTTGGAAGCCCGTTCGGCTACTTCCAGTTTTCCGTTACACGCGGAATTGTCAGCGCGCTGAACCGGCCCAATCCCTACTCCGATGACCCGCGCAAACCGGGAGACTACATCCAGACCGACGCCGCCATCAACCCCGGCAACTCCGGCGGAGCGCTGGTGGATGCGCATGGCGAACTGGTGGGCATCAACACCTTCATCATCTCCGGGAGCGGCTCTTTCGCGGGCGCGGGATTTGCCATTCCCTCACAGATTGTGAAGGCTTCGGTGGATGCGCTGATCAAGGACGGCGCGGTGCATCATGGCTACCTGGGCATCAGCATGAACGATGTGACGCCGGACAACGCGGAGTTCTTCAACCTTCCCGACGCAACTGGAGCGATCGTCAGCCAGGTTACGCCGGACTCTCCGGCCAGCCGCGCAGAGCTTAAAGGCGGCGACGTGCTGCACGAGCTGAATGGCCACAAGATCGTGAATGGGAGCGCGCTGCAGGTTGCCGTCTCCGAGACTGCTCCCGGCAAGGTGATCGACCTGGGCATTCTCCGCGACGGCAAGCCGCAGACGATCAAGGTCACGGTGGGCGAGTTCCATAAGGATGCCGAGGTTGCGGAGAACGCGGGCTCGGGTCCGGCGAAGGGTGAGAGGCTGGGCCTGGCGGTTGCCAACCTGACTCCCGACCTGCGTCAGCAACTCAAGATCCCGGAACACGTGAACGGAGCGGCGATCGAGAGCGTGCGGCCGGCGAGCCCCGCCGACGATGCCGGTCTTGCTCCGGGCGATGTGATTGTCGAAGTGAATCGTCATCCTGTCGAGAGCCCCGACTCGTTTGTGAGCGAGGTTCACTCCGTACCCGCGGGCAAGGACATTCTGCTTCTGGTCTGGTCGAAGGGCGGACAATCATATCGAGTTGTCCATCCGGCCCAGAACGGCGACAGCGGCATGTAAGCCACACCGCTGCAAGAGAGCCACTCGCCCGTCGGGGGACTGGGCGGGTGGCTCGGTCTTCAGGGTCTGGAATCGGGCTCGAATGCAATCCGGGCGGACGGTTGGAAAAGACGGGTGGCCCACTCGCCTGGTCACCTGCCTGCAGACGGGAGCCGGTCCGCGTCCAATATACTGGACTACGGAAAGGGCTTCCCCATCACAGACATTCCCCTGAGTTCGGTGCTGGAGACGGACGACTCCAGCCTGCTCGGCGTGGCGACTCATGCGCCTGGCCCGGCTGGAGCGCTGCCTCTCACGGCCGAGATGCTGCTTACCTTGCCCTCCGGCAATCTCTTTGGCTTGTCGCAAAACGCCGGAATGGGTTGGGATCCCAGCCGTCTGCTCGACCCCGAGTTTCTGATCCTGAGCACCCATGGCGGCCTGCGGGCTGAGAACGGCGAGGCCATTGCGCTGGGTTTTCACACCGGCCACTGGGAGGTGGGCCTGCTGGTGGCCGAAGCCGCGCGGGAGCTTAAGTCGCTGCATGCAACACCGTTCGCAGGGGCCTGCACAGATCCGTGCGACGGCCGCACCCAGGGCACGACCGGCATGATGGACTCGCTGCCGTTTCGCAACGATGCCGCGGTGGTGCTGCGCCGCCTGATGCGCTCGCTGCCTACGGGAAAGGGCACAATCGGCATCGCCACCTGCGACAAGGGGCTGCCGGCGATGATGATGGCGCTGGCATCCTCGGGAAAGAAGCCGGCAGTGCTGGTGCCGGGGGGCGTGACGCTGCTGCCGGAGTCGGGCGAGGACGCGGGAAAGGTACAAACCATCGGCGCGCGTTTCGCGCACGACCAGATCACGCTGGAACATGCCGCCGAGATGGGCTGCCGGGCCTGCGCATCGCCCGGCGGCGGCTGCCAGTTTCTGGGCACGGCGGCAACCTCGCAGGTGGTTGGCGAGGCGCTGGGACTCTCGCTGCCGCATACGGCCCTTGCGCCTTCCGGGCAGCCAATCTGGCTGGATGCGGCGCGCCGCTCGGCCGGCGCGATGATGCGGCTCTATCAGTCAGGCATGGGCACGCGGGATATTCTCACCGACGCGTCCGTCCTCAACGCAATGGTGGTGAAGGCTGCCTTTGGCGGGTCGACGAACCTGCTTATTCATCTGGCGGCCATTGCCCATGCGGCGGGTCTGCAGCAACCGGGAGCTTTGGATTGGGTCGAGGTGAATCGCCTGGTGCCTCGACTGGTGGACGCTCTGCCGAACGGGCCGCGCAACTTTGCCACCGTGCAGGTATTCCTGGCCGGCGGCGTGCCCGAGGTGATGCTCCACCTGCGCGCGGCCAGATTGATCGATACAAAAGTGAAGACCGTCTCCGGAGAAACGCTGGATACCTGCCTGGACTGGTGGGAGCAGAGCAAAAGGCGGAGGGAATTGCGGCGCGTTCTGAAGGAGCGGGACGGAATCGATCCCGACGATGTGATCATGTCGCCCGATCAGGCGCGGTCGCGCGGGCTCAGGTCGGCGGTTTGTTTTCCGATAGGCAACCTGGCGCCGGAGGGATCGGTCATCAAGAGCACGGCAATCGACCCGTCGCTGGTTGGGGACGACGATGTGTTTCATCATGTGGGTCCGGCGCGCGTCTTTGTCACGGAGGAAGCGGCGATCAAGGCGATCAAATCCGGCGAGATTTTCGAGGGCCATGTGATTGTCCTCATCTGTGGCGGGCCGATGGGCGCGGGCATGCAGGAGATCTACCAGATCACCGCGGCACTTAAAGTATTACCGCACTGCAAGCACGTGGCGGTGCTCACGGATGCGCGCTTCAGCGGCGTTTCGACGGGAGCGTGTATCGGGCATATCTCGCCGGAGGCGCTTGCCGGAGGACCGATCGGCAAGGTTCTGGAGGGCGACCTGATCGAAATCGTGATCGATCGCAAGACGCTGCTTGGGACTGTTCACCTGGTGGGGGACGGCGATGGCATCTTCGGCGCGGAGGAAGGCTCGCGCCGCCTGGCGCAACGGAAGCCGCGTGCGGATTTGCAGCCGCATCCCCTGTTGCCCGAAGATACTCGATTGTGGGCTGCGCTGGTGCATGCCAGTGGCGGCGTGTGGGGTGGCTGCGTCTACGATGCAGACAAGATCATTGCGAAACTGGAGACGGCCAAGTGAAACTGTATCGCACGACTGAAGGATGTTTCGTAGAAAGAGACGGCGGCACCTACCGTGTGCCGCTGACTTCGCTGGATGAGCTATTTACCCACGACGATTTGCATGGGTATTTGCAGTCGGTCATCGAGAAGAGCGAGGGTGTGGACTCTCTTGTTGCCGAGATGGACTGGCCGTCCGTGCAGATCCTGGCGCCGATTGGCAGCCAGGAAGTGTGGGCGGCTGGCGTGACCTACTACCGCAGCCGCAGCGCGCGCATGGAGGAGTCGAAATCGGCGGGCGGAGGCGACTTCTACGATCGCGTGTATTCGGCCGAGCGGCCAGAGCTTTTCTTCAAATCGACGGCCAGCCGCGTTGTCGGGCCGGGAGGCCATGTGCGCATCCGCAGCGATTCGAAGTGGAACGTGCCGGAGCCGGAACTGACGCTGGCGATCAATCATCGCGGGCAGATCATCGGGTACACGGTTGGTAACGACATGAGTTCGCGCGACATCGAAGGAGAGAATCCTTTATATCTGCCGCAGGCCAAGGTCTACGACGGGAGTTGCGCTCTGGGGCCATGCATACTCGTCACTTCCGAGTCATTGCCGCCAACGACCCCGATTCGGCTCGATATTTCGCGCGGCGGCGCGGAAGCATTCTCCGCGGAGACGACGCTGGCCGAGCTCAAGCGCGCGCCCGCAACCCTGGTTGAATATCTCTTCCGCGATAACAGTTTCCCTTTTGGCGCCTTGCTGATGACGGGAACCGGCATCATCCCTCCCGATTCCTTTACCCTGGCCGCCGGAGACAGGATTCGCATCACCATCGATCCGATCGGCACGCTCGAAAACGACGTGAAGCAAGGAAGCTGAAAGAGGTAGCCGGTGGCAGCAGTGGAGAGCAGGCGGACCGGTGTGCCCCGCCGCCGCTGGGGCATTGCGTGGTTGCTGGGGATTGGCGTACTGGTCAATTACTTCGACCGCGTAAATCTGTCGGTTTCGCATGACTCGCTGATCGCCGCCTTCGGGATTTCGAATATAACTTTCGGTTATCTCTCCAGCGCCTATAACTGGACGTATGCCGCATTCCAGTTGCTGATTGGAGTGCTGCTGGATAAGTTTGGCGTGAAGCGTGTCGGCAGGGCCGGCATCTTTCTGTGGAGTGTGGCCTCGTTTGGCGCGGCGGCTACTCCGAACTTGGGAGGGTTGTTTGGCGCGCGGCTGTTGCTGGGCGTGGGCGAAGCGCCGACGTTCCCCGCCAATGCCAAGGCGGTGGGGTTGTGGTTTCCGCCGCAGGAGCGCAGCCTGGCGACGGCGATGTTCGACGCGGCGGCCAAGTTTTCTTCGGCGATTGGCGTGCCTGTGATTGGAGTTGCTTTGCTGCTGGCGGGCTGGCGGTGGAGCTTTGTGCTGACCGGCGTAATCAGCCTCGCGTACCTCTTCTATTTCTGGAGAGTGTACAAAGATCCCGACGATGACGCCGAGCTGAGCGAAGCAGAGCGGGACTATATTGAAGAGTCCGAGAACAGTTTAGGGACGCCGAGAGGACTGGACACGGGGCAAACTCCTCTGCTTGGGCTGTTGGCGAAGCGGAAGGTGCTGGGGTTGGCAATCGGCATGGGCGCGTATAACTACGTCTTCTATCTATTGCTGACCTGGCTGCCGAGCTATCTCTCGTCCGCGCTGCATATCGATATGCTGCACTCGTTTCTTTACACCAGCGTACCGTGGATTTTTGCCACGTTGACGGACATTGTGGTGGGTGGATGGCTGGTGGATTTCCTGGTGCAGCGAGGCTGGAATGCCAGCAGGGTGCGCAGGACGATTTTGATCGGCGGCACAGCTTGCGGGCTTGGACTGCTGGGCGCGGCGCACGCGCACACGCCGGTACGGGCGCTGATCTGGATCAGCATGTCGATTGGGGGCCTGTCGGCGGCATCGCCGGTGGGCTGGTCGCTTCCGTCGCTGATTGCACGGCGCAACGACGTGGGAAAAGTGGGTGGGATCGTCAACCTCTCCAACCAGATCTCGGGAATCTCGGCGCCCATCGTCACCGGGTATCTGGTGACGGCCTTCCACTCTTACGCGTGGGCGTTTGGCGTAGCGGCGGCATATCTCCTGATTGGAATCGCGGCCTATATCTTCATGCTGGGGAAGATCGAGCTCATGCACAATGGCGGGCTCGATCGGCAACTCGATGACGCTTTGTGATCTCATCGTGTGGGCCGAGCCGGGTCTTCAGCGGCTGAGCGCAACCTTTTGGCTCGCCGCTCGTCTGTTCCACATGGGGAGACGTTGTCAAGGATCGTGACTATTCTGGTGCACTGGGTGTGACCAATCCGGCGCATTGCTTGAATTTTGCCGATCTGTAACACTGAATGATGCAGAATAGTTGATCAGGAGAAAACGCCGTGCCGCGCATTCACTTTCACCAGCAACTGGCCGAGCTTAAAGATAAACTGATGGCCATGGCCGCTCTGGCGCAACAGGCGGTCGACACTGCGGTGGATGCCTACCTGCAGCGCGATAAAGGCCTGTGCAAGTTCGTCAAGCAGAACGAAGCCGCCATCAACACCGCGCAGCGCGAGTTGGACGAGATGGCGTACGATTTGCTGGCCAAGGAGCAGCCCATGGCGATCGACCTGCGCTTCATCCTGGCGGTGATCAAGATCAACGGCGACCTGGAACGGATCGGCGATCAGTCGATGGGCATCGCCCGGCGTACGAAAGAGACCCTGAACATGGGAGAAGTCGACTTGCCCGTGGACTTTGCCGCCATGGGCGAGTTTGCCGGCCGCATGATCCGCTCGGCGGTACAGGCGCTGCTCGAGGGCGATGCGCACCTGGCGGAGACGGTGCGCGAAATGGACGACGAGATCGACCGGATGAACCGCCGCGCCCACGCCGACCTGCTCAAGATGATCGAGGAGAAGCCACAATTTACCCAGCAAGCGATGAAGGGCATCCTGGTGGCGAAGAACCTGGAGCGGATAGCCGACCACGCATCGAATATCGCCACCGACGTGATCTTCTGGATTCGCGGCGCGGATGTGCGGCATCAACTCAGCATTGCTATGGATTGATCGTGATTCCCAGGTCTGAAAATCCAGACCTGGGATCCACGAATTCCCCTAGACCCCGATGACTTCGCAGAGTTCCTTCACCGCGGCAGCGCTACGCTTGAGAGCCGCGTCTTCCTCAGGCGTCAGCTTGATCTCGATGATCTGCTCCAGACCGCCCGCGCCCAGCTTGCAGGGTACGCCGACGTAGTAGCCGTTGATGCCGTACTCACCCTGGAGATACGCCGCGCAGGGCAGGATCTTCTTCTTGTCCTTGAGAATGGCCTCGGCCATCTCCACCGCGGCGGCCGACGGGGCGTAGTAGGCGCTGCCGGTCTTGAGGTGCTTTACGATTTCTGCGCCGCCGTCGCGGGTGCGCTGCACAATGGCGTCGATCTTCTCCTTGGAAAGCAACTCGGTAATCGGGATGCCGGCAACGGTGGTGTGGCCGACCAGCGGGACCATGGTGTCGCCGTGACCGCCCAGAACCAGGCAGCTCATGTTGTGCACGCTTACATTCAATTCGGCGGCAATGAAGCTCTTGAAACGGCCGGAGTCGAGGATGCCGGCCATGCCCAGAACCCGCTCGCGGTTGAAGCCCGACTGGCGAAAGGCGGTCTGCACCATGGCGTCGAGCGGGTTGGAGACGACGATGAGAATCGATTCAGGCGAATACGGGACCACCTTGGAGACCACGTCGGACATGATCTTGAAGTTGGTGTGGAGCAGATCGTCGCGGCTCATGCCGGGCTTGCGGGGAAGGCCTGCGGTGATAATCACAATGTCGCTGTGGGCCGTATCGGCGTAGTCGTTGGTGCCGGTGATGCGCACATCGGATCGTTCGATAGGTATTGCCTGCTGCAGGTCGAGCGCCTTGCCCTGCGGTATGCCCTCGACAACATCGATGAGGACCACATCGGCCAATTCCTTGGCCATGATCCAGTGCGCGGCCGTGGAGCCCACGTTGCCGGCGCCCACAATGGTTATCTTTTTACGCATTTGAACTTCCTCCTTGGTCAAGTGAACAGTGGACAGTGCACAGTGGTCAGTGAAGAACAGCCGCTGGCCGCAGTCTGCTACAGATCCGAATTCAGACGGCTAGAAACTGCTCACTGTTCACTGTCCACTGTTCCCTGCCGTTACATGTTGCCGATGATGCGGGTTGCGAATTCGCTGGTGCCGACTTTGGTGGCGCCGGCGGTCTGGCGCTCGAAGTCGTAGGTGACGAACTTCTGCTGGATGGTTTTTTCCATTGCGGCTTCGATGAGCTTGGCGGCTTCCTTCCAACCGATGAAGTCGAGCAGCATGACGCCGGACAGGATCACGGAGCCGGGGTTGATGACGTCCTTGTCCGCATACTTGGGGGCGGTGCCGTGCGTGGCTTCGAAGACTGCGAAGCCGTCGCCGATGTTGGCGCCGGGCGCGATGCCGAGGCCGCCTACCTGCGCGGCCGCCGCGTCGGAGATGTAGTCGCCGTTGAGGTTGGTGGTGGCCAGGATGGAGTAGTCCGACGGGCGGATGATGATCTGCTGGAAGATGGAGTCGGCGATGCGGTCGTTGACGAGGATCTTCGACTTCCATGCGCCGTTGCCGTGGGTCTTGCCGATGGACGAGAGCACGCCCTTGATTTCAGCGTAGAGCGCGTCGCGAAAAGCCTGGTTGCCGAACTCCAGGCCGGGCTCGATGAGGGCGGCGTTTCCTTCAATCGAGACGCCGGGGTTGGCGTCGACGTTGCCGAGAATCCAGCTTTCGCGCTCGGTGACGACATGCTCGCGGAACTCCTCGATGGCGACTTCGTAACCCCACTCGCGGAAGGCGCCTTCGGTGAACTTCTGGATGTTGCCTTTGTGAACCAGGGTGACGGTCTTGCGGCCCGATTCGAGAGCGTGGCGGATGGCGTAGCGCACCAGCCGCTTGGTGCCGAAGATGGAGATGGGCTTGATGCCGACGCCGGAGTCTTCGCGGACTCTTTTCTTGGTTTTGGACAGAAGGTCGTCGTTGAGGAAAGAGATCAGCTTGGCGGCGTCGGGCGAACCCTCTTTGAACTCGATGCCGGCGTAGACGTCTTCGGTGTTCTCGCGGAAGATGACGATGTCGACTTGCTCGGGGTGCTTCACGGGGCTGGGGACGCCCTGGTAGTAGCGCACAGGGCGGACGCAGGCGTAGAGGTCGAGAAGCTGGCGCAGGGCCACGTTGAGCGAGCGGATGCCGCCGCCGATGGGGGTGGTGAGCGGTCCTTTGATGGAGACGCGCAGGTCGCGGGCCGCGGCCACCGAGTCGTCGGGCAGCCAGGTGGAGAACTGGCGGAAGGCTTTCTCGCCGGCGAAGATCTCAAACCAGCGAATGGCGCGCTTGCCGCCGTAGGCCTTTTCGACCGCCGCGTCGAAGACCCGCTGCGAGGCCTTCCAGATGTCGCGGCCAGTGCCGTCGCCTTCAATGAAGGGGATGATGGGATTGTCGGGGACTTCAAATTTGCCGTTCTTGTAGTCGATGGGCTGGCCGTTTTTGGGGAGTTCCAGGCCGTTATAGGCGGTTTGCATGTCTGTTAGCGGATGTCCTTCCGTGGGGATCTACAAGGATGAGGCTAACATCTGCAAATTAGAGGTGGCAATGGCGGCGCGAGGTGGCGTTGGGTTGGCATCGAGAGAGGCGTTTCAGAAAACTGCGGGAGTATTTGGGTAGAGGCAGCTTCCGAGCCGCCGGCAATGCACTCGGAACTCCTAAATCCGCGGGTTGGGCCGACGGCTAAACAGGCACTATCTCCAGCAGTCGCGGATGGAGGGGAAGATCCCGATCCTTGCAAACTACCGCCGTTCCCAGTTAGGGCGCAGTATATTCTCGATAGAGGTTCTCGAGGTATTCTGCCAGCCGAACATCCTTGAATGAGGGGCGGTGACCTATGTCCCAGGTGGTTAGCCACACTTGCACCGACACCCAGGTGTTCTGCCAATCGGGATGATGTTCCTTTTCTGAAAACTTTCTTGCTGCAGTGCTCATGAAGTGCATTGCGTCTTCGAAAGACTTGAACTCGAATATTCTATAGAGTTCGACGGTTTTGCGACCTTGCATTTTGGGGTGGGTTCTGTTGACAATCTTCCATCCCGGCAACGTAGCAAGAGCGTGATCCAACTCGGCTTCGGTCAATTCTTTAGATTTGTCGATGGGCTGCGGCCAGGCAAGGTCAGAGCCGATAGAATCGGACGAGGTTCTGGGAATTCCAAGCGCCTCAATGCGCTCGAAGAGGTACGCAGAATCTCTCTCCCAGTACGTGTCGTTCAGTTCGTAGCCCTGAGAGTCCAGCAGTGGCTGTAGAGAAGCCGGCAGGGCCTCTAAACGTGGGAGAGTGGCTCCCGAGACGAGAATCGGGAGCACCGTTCTTCCAGCCTCGAACCCCGACAAAACTTCTGTACGCACCCAGTCGTTCTTGTTATCGATTCTGCGCCGCCCATTCGTGTCTTGAAGGAAGAGCCAGAGTTTGCCGATCACCACGACAAGCACTGAAGACTCGTGGATGGCCTTATTGATTTCGTCCTTCCACTTAGTCCCGATTCTTATCGAATCGGTGTCGATAAATACATTGTTGGGACCGAAGGCGCGCGCCAAACTGTCAGCAAGGCGGCGAGCCACTGGTCCGCTGTCTTCGCGTCGATAGCTGACAAAGATTTTTGACACGGCACGCAGATTATACCCGTGACTTTTGAGAATGGATAGAGTGCTGGCCGCGTTTCGCCAGAAAATCCGGCCACTCCCGATTAACCGGAAGACCGGATCGTAGCTGGCCCAAGGCATCGACGCGATTGACATCTTGATGCCGTCTTGGTTAGCATCATGATGTGCGGACAACTCTCACCATTGACGACGATGTGGCCACGCTTGTGGAGCAGGAGGTTCAGCGCTCAGGGGATTCCTTCAAGGGGACCGTCAACCGGCTGCTGCGCCTTGGACTGACTGCCACGCGGCAGCCGAAGCCGAGGACGCTGTTTGTGGTCACTCCCAAGGCGGTGAACACGGGGCTGGGAACGCGCTATCAAAAAGTCTCCGACCTGCTTGAGGCCCTAGATGGTCCGACATATCGATGATCGTTCTCGATGTGAACCTTCTGATTTATGCCTACGATACAACCTGCGCGGATCATTTGAGGGCGCGGGTCTGGTTAGAAGAGATTCTTTCCTGCGATGAACCTGTGGGTCTGCCATGGCAGGCGATCTCCGCGTTTCTTCGCATTCAAACCGATCAGAGAATTCCGGGCGACCGGTTCACGATGGACGAGGCCGTTCGCGTGGTCGATCAATGGATGATGCTGCCGCAGGTGCAGTTTCTGGCTCCGGGAGCGCACCACTGGTCTGAATTTCGCCGGTTGTTGGTCGATGGTCAAGTTCGCGGGCCGCTGACCACCGATGCCGCGTTGGCTGCCTTGACGATTGAATATGGCGGTGTCCTCTACACGAATGACCGTGACTTCGCCCGCTTTCCTGGCCTGCGCTGGGTGAATCCGCTCACCGGGTCCTGAAGCTCCAATTCCTGAAGATTTGTGTGCAAAGGGGCAACGAGGGCTACTGGATTTGCGCGTCTCTGAGCCTGTCCCTCTCGAAGCGCGGAATGCCGAAGTGTCCGCGGAGGTGGAGCAGATCCACGGGGCTCAGGTTGCCGGCAACGGTGACTAGCGTGAGGCTCTTGGGGGTTTCGGCGAGCACCACCGCGCCGCGAAGGTTGACGCCGTCCATTACGAGCCAGACATCGGTGGTTCCGTTGCGCAGCGGGCCGCCGTTGTTGGTCGTGGTCACCAGGTGTTTCCAGCCGCGCAGGTGGTAGGCCTCGCGGACGGCATCGACGGCTGTCTCATCGGCCACGCCCTCGGCGGCGAAGCGCAGCAGATGGACGCTGACGCCGTCGAGCTTGTTGACGGCCTGTCTAACGTCGTCGTCCGATTCCTGCATCAGGCCGGAGGCGGCGGCGAGCATGGCGCGGTCGAGGGTAAAGCTCGACTTGACGGCGGCCTGCGCGCTCAACTGCGCCAGCGCCGGGGGCACCCATTCCAAAACGACCGGGCCGGATTCAGGTCTCGGTTCCGGAATGGCCACAGGAGCAGTCGCGGGGCCCGGGCCAAACGGATCGGGCGCTTCGCCGGAGGCTTGGGCCAACAAAGGCGCACCGCCGAGAGCCGCGCACAATACGGAGATGGCAAGTAGGAGGGACCTCTTCATGAGCTGTTAAACGCGGCAAGCGGCAAAAAGTTGTGGTGAATCTTGCACGACCGAAATCGCCTTGGGAATTCGCCGCGAAATGCTTCGATCGGGCGGGAGGGGAAACGCCGGCGAGGCGGCGACCGCCGCCTCGCGTGTGAACGCCGAATGAAAATGGCGGGAAATCCGTTCAAGGCCGCCTGGATGCGATAAACTCATGCGGGACCCCTATATGGGGGTCACGATTTTCAACCCCACGGAGGCTACATAGAAATTGGGAAAAAGCATGGTCCCGAAGAAGATTTTCTTTACCAAGGGCGTCGGCAAACACAAGGAGCGCCTCACCTCCTTTGAGCTGGCCCTTCGGGATGCGGGAATCGCTTCGCAGAATCTTGTCCGCGTCTCATCCATCTTTCCGCCGCAGTGCAAAGTGATCCCGCGCAAGGAAGGGCTCACGTATCTGAATCACGGCGAGGTGGTGTTTTCGGTGATTGCGGAGAACTCGACCCGAGAGGCGCACCGGCTGATCGTTTCGAGCATCGGCGTGGCCATTCCCGCCGACCGCAACGCCTACGGCTATCTGAGCGAGCATCACAGTTTCGGCGAGACCGAAGACCAGGCCGGCGAATACGCCGAGGAACTGGCGGCCGAGATGCTGGCGACAACTCTCGACGTCGACTTCGATCCCGACACAAGCTGGGACGAGAAGAAGGAGATCTACCGCATTTCGAACAAGATCGTTCGCACCAGCAATATCACCCAGTCGGCGGTAGGCGACCGGCGCGGCAAGTGGACCACGACGATTGCCGCGGCGGTGCTGATTCTGGATGAGTAGGAGCTAAGCTGGATGAAGGTTTGAGGCCAATCCCGGCTGCCGGGGTTGGCCTCGCTGCATAGCCGGAAAGGGCGGCTCGAAGGGAATCGTTCCGCGAACAATGACAGAGACCAGGAAATACCGTGTGGGTCTGGTGCAGATGCGCATGGGCGCGGACCCGGAAGTCAACTTCGCCGCGGCCGTGCGCCACATACGCGCGGCTGCGCGGCTGGGCGCAAACATCGTCTGCCTGCCGGAGCTGTTTCAGACCCAGTACTTTTGCCAGCGCGAGGATACTCGCCTCTTCGATTTAGCCGAATCCATTCCCGGGCCTTCTACCGAGAAGCTCGCGGAGGTGGCGCGCGAGGCAAACGTCTCCGTCATTGCCTCGCTCTTTGAGCGGCGAGCACCGGGCCTCTACCACAACACTGCGGTCACTCTCGATGCCGGCGGCGCGGTTGCCAGCGTCTACCGCAAGATGCACATTCCGGACGATCCGCTCTACTTCGAGAAGTACTACTTCGCGCCGGGAGATTTGGGATTTCAGGCCGTGGATCTGGACGTTGGTCGCGTGGGCACGCTGGTCTGCTGGGACCAGTGGTATCCGGAGGGTGCGCGGCTCACGGCTCTGCAGGGCGCCGAGGTGCTGTTCTATCCCACCGCGATCGGCTGGCACCCGGCGGAGAAGGACGAGTACGGCGCGGCGCAATACGACGCCTGGCAGACCATCCAGCGGGCACATGCGATTGCGAATGGCGTCTACGTGGCTGGCGTGAACCGCGTGGGCCTCGAACATGGCGAGGTGATGGGGAATCGCGCCTCCGGCCCGGGGATTGAGTTCTGGGGCGGCAGCTTTCTGGCCGATCCCTTTGGACGCATCATCGCCAAAGCCTCGCATGACTGCGAGGAGATTCTGCTCGGCGAGATCGATCTTGCGCTGATTGAAGACACGCGCCGCAACTGGCCCTTCCTGCGTGACCGCCGCATCGATGCCTATGCGCCGATCGCCAGGCGTTTTCTCGATCCGGTAAACATGCGGGGCAAGACCCCAGAACCGCAGAAGTCCGGAGAGCCGAAGAAGTGATGGCCGCAGCTGCGCCGCGCGAACTCGGTTACCGCATGCCCGCCGAGTGGGAGCCGCACGAGGCCACCTGGCTTGCCTGGCCGCACAATCCCCAGGACTGGCCCGGCAAGTTTCAGCCCATCCCCTGGATCTATGCGGAGATTGTGCGGCTGCTCTCGGCGCGCGAGCGAGTTTATATTCTTGCCGAGGATGCGAAGGCGAAGCAGCGCGCGGCGTCGATGCTGGAGCGCGCCGGCGCGAATCTCGATCGGGTGACCTTTCTGCTCTGGCCCACCGATCGCAGTTGGACGCGCGACACCGGTCCTATCTTTGTGCGCAACCGAGAGGGCCGCGTGGCCGTTACCAACTGGCACTTCAACGGCTGGGCCAAGTACCCCAACTGCCGCCTTGATGACCTGATCCCGAGCCGGGTGACGGAACTGCTCGGAGTTCCCGAGTGGCAGCCTTTCATCCAAAACGTGAACGGTACGGAGCACCGGTTGGTTCTCGAGGGAGGCTCCATCGACACCAACGGCCAGGGCATTCTGGTGACCACCGAGGAGTGCCTGTTGAGCAAGGTGCAACAGCGCAATCCGGGCGTCGGCCGCGAACAACTGGAGCAGGCATTTCACGACTACCTGGGCATCGATCAAGTGCTCTGGCTAAATCGCGGTATCGCCGGTGACGACACACACGGGCACGTGGACGACATCTCCCGCTTTGTTGCGCCGGCGACGATTGTGACCGCCGTCGAGCCCAATTCGAGCGATGCGAACCATGCACCGCTGGCGGAGAATCTTGCACGGCTCAAGGCGGCGCGGACGCTCATCGGCAAGCAATTCGAGATTGTCGAGCTACCCATGCCGCGGCCGGTTGTGTTTCGCGGGCAAAGGCTGCCGGCCAGTTATGCGAACTTCTACATTGCCAACGGGCTGGTGCTGGTTCCCACCTTCCATGACTCCAACGACCGCGTGGCACTGAGTATTCTGGCGGAGGTTTTTCCGGACCGCGAAGTGATCGGAATTCACGCTGTGGACCTGGTCTGGGGACTGGGCACGCTGCACTGCATGACGCAGCAGCAGCCGGCGGCCTTTGGTTTGGTTTCAGGGTAGAATGCTTCTGTAAGGGGATTCGGCATGAGCCTCGACGTGAAAGAAGTGATCCAAATCGCTCGCGAGCAGTTCAGAGAATTGCTTCCAGAGCTGTCCATTAACGCAACGGATGTTCGTCTGGAAGAGATTGAAAGAGAAGGAGCGAATTGGGCCGTCACCTTCAGCGTTCCCAACAATAGTGGCGCGGGCTCGCTCCTCTCGGGTATAAGCAGACCAATGATGGCGCTGGGAAGGGTGGCCAAAGTTGTCGTGGTGGACGGGACGGACGGAAAGCTTGTCGCTTTACGACAGCGCGCGGCATGACTTTATCGGAACATCCCCTCCTAAAGCCTTACGCAGGTAAGCCCGCAATTCTAGATTCGAATCTCCTCTTGTTCAGTTGGTGTTCGAGCTTCAATCCCTATCTTGTGTCCAGCTTCAAGCGTCTCAATAGCTTTCAGAGCGAAGACATCGAGTTATTGTCCGAAACTCTCAAGGTTTTCTCGGCGCTCAAAACGACGCCTCACGTGCTTACAGAAGTCTCTAACTTGGCGAATGCTCTCCCTGGATGGATCAAAGAAGACTGGTCTCAGTATTTCACGAAGCAGATCCAACTCATATCGGAGGAATGGACTCCGGCGGCAACAATCGCCACGGGCGACTTTATGTGGCTCGGCCTGACCGATGCCGCCCTGGCGAGATTGGCTTCAACGCACGTAATTCTGACTCTCGACTTTCCCTTGAGCAATTCCCTGGAGTCGCAAGGGCTGAACGTCATTAACTTCACCCATCTTCGGAGTCTTTGGCTCGAATGACCGATCTTGAAGCCATGCAGGCAGCGCTGGCCGAGGCCCGCCTCGCCGCGGAGGCCGGCGAGGTGCCGATTGGCGCGGTTGTGGTCCACGAGGGCGCAATCATCGGCGCAGGCCAGAACCGCGTCCTGCGCGATGTGGACCCGACTGCGCATGCGGAGATTGTGGCCATGCGCGCGGCTGCTTTGGCGCTAAACAATTACCGGCTTAACGGCTGTACACTCCATGTCACGCTGGAGCCCTGCTCCATGTGCGCCGGCGCAATGATTCATGCGCGGCTGGACCGGCTGGTGTTCGCTGCGGCCGATCCCAAGGCGGGTGCGGCGGGGTCGGTGCTTGCGGTTGTCAATCATCCCCAACTGAACCACCAGATGCAGGTTGAGCAGGGAATTGGCGCCGACGAGTCCGCCGAATTGCTGCGCAGCTTCTTTCGCGAACGCAGGAGCTAACTTCTCGTCAGCTTCCTGATCCGTTCCGCTTCCGCCGGCCATTTCTTAGCCAGTTCCTCGTGACTCCCACTTCGGTAGTCGGCGAAGTCGAAGCCGGGAGTGACGGTGCAGCCGAGCAGCGCCACCTTGCCGTCGCCAATCAAACGCGTGCCCTGCCATACGCCGGCGGGGACGACCAATTGCACATGCTGCCCGGCGGCTAGATCCGGTCCAAGGATGAAAACGGCGGAGCGCCCATCAGGGCAGAGCTGCAGCATCTCCACCGGATCGCCGAGATAGAAGTGGAAGATCTCATCGGAATCGAGGACGTGCATTTCGGAGAAAGTCCCCGGTTCCAACAGGTAGTAGATGGCCGTGCCCAGGGCCCGCGTTCCGCGTGGCAGCGCCAGCGATCCCGATGAGATGTAGGTGCGGCGATAGAAGCCGCCTTCGATCGGATGCGGTTCCAGCTTGAGCAATGCCTTGATCTCGCCGGGAGACAGCAACGTGGTCATCATCACAGAGGATAGCAGCGCAATCGCCATAAAATACGAGAATGAGCGTGCAGGTTTATTCGGTTTCCTGGTGCCGGGACTGCCGGGCGGCCAAGCAGTTTCTCGATTCCCACGGCATTGGCTACACAGAGATCAATGTGGATGCGGATCCGGCCGCGTCGGCCGAAGTTATTCGCCATGTGGGCAAGCGCGCCATCCCGCAATTGGTAATCGACGGCGAGTGGTTTCAGCCCTACGCGCCGGGGCGCGGGCTTTTGTACGACGAACTCCACAAACGCCTCGGGATTCCTCGCGCCTGAAGGCGTGCCCCTCGTACAATCAAAGGGTTGGCACAGGCATCCAGCCGGCGTGTTCGCGCCGCAACTGAAAGCTGAAAGCTGACGGCTGAAGGCTGTCTTTTGCAAGGAGATCTCCGTTGATCGAACGCTATACACGCCCGGCGATGGGCAGCATCTGGACTGAAGAGACAAAGTACCGCTGCTGGCTCGAGGTGGAGGCGGCGGCGAGCACGGTGCTGGCTGAGGACGGCGTCATTCCTGCCGCTGCCGCCGAGGCGATTGCGACCAGGGCCACCGTCTCCGCCGCCCGCGTTGCCGAGATCGAGGCCGAGGTGAAGCACGACGTGATCGCCTTCACGACGGCGGTGGCGGAGAGCCTGAAAGCGCAGGGGCTGGATGCCGAGTCCCGCTGGCTGCACTACGGGCTTACGTCGAATGACATTGTGGACACCGCGCAGGCGCTGCAAGTGAAGGAGGCCTCAGGGCTCATCCGCGCGGGGATCGTGGCGTTTCTCGCGGTGCTCAAGCGGCGGGCGCTCGAGTTCAAACACACGCCGACGATTGGCCGCACGCATGGGATTCACGCCGAGCCGACGACGTTCGGGCTGAAGCTGCTGAACTGGTTTGCCGAGATGGAGCGGAATCTCGCTCGCTTCGACGCTGCGGCCGAAGACATGCGCGTGGGCAAGCTGTCTGGGGCAGTGGGGACGTTTGGACACTTGAAGCCGGAACACGAGGAGCGCATCTGCGCGCGGCTGGGGTTGAAGCCTGCGCCGGTGGCGACGCAGGTGATTCAACGCGACCGCCATGCAGCGTATATTTCGACGCTCGCGATCGTCGGCAGCACGCTGGACAAGATTGCCGTTGAGGTGCGCCACCTGCAGCGCACCGAGGTCCGCGAAGCGCAGGAGTACTTCAGCGAGAAGCAGAAGGGCTCCTCCGCGATGCCGCACAAGAAGAATCCCATCACGAGCGAGCAGATCAGCGGGCTGGCGCGGGTACTGCGGGCAAATGCGCAGGCGGCATTCGAAGATATTCCGCTCTGGCACGAACGCGACATTTCGCACTCCTCCGTCGAGCGCGTCATCTTTCCGGACTCAACGATTTTGGTCGACTACCTGCTGGCCAAGACGACCGACCTGATCGACCGGCTGCTGGTGTATCCGGAGCGGATGAGGAAGAATCTGGAATTGACAGGAGGGCTGATCTTCAGCGGGCAGTTGCTGCTGGACCTGGCGGAAGCCGGGATGATGCGCGAGGATGCGTACCGGTTGGTGCAGTCCCTCGCCATGCGGTCGTGGAAAGAGGATCTGGTCTTCCGCGATGAGGTGGCGAAGGATGCGGCGATTACGGGGCTGCTGAGTCCGGAAAAGCTGGCACGGACGTTCGATTACATGCGGCAGTTGGGGAACGTGGACGCGATCTTCAAGCGAGTGTTGGGTGAATAGGCTGATTGGGTTTGTGGTCTCCCACCCTTGCGACAAAGAAGGCGTCGCAAGGATAGGGCACCCAGGCTACTTCGTTACTGAGGCAAGGCTATGAACAAAACACGAAGAATGGCTTGCGTAATGCTTTGCGCGATTTTTGCCGCTGTAATTGCCACGGCGCAATCGCCAGTCTCAAAGCCGGCGGCGGAACGCACGATCTTCGGAAACGCCGAATCATTTAAGAATTCAGTGCCTCTACCGAGAGGTGTACTCAATGTTCTGACCGAGCCTATGAAAGACGACAAGTATTATCGCGATTTTGTCGTCGGAAAGTCCGGCAAGGATCTGAATCGGCTATTTACCGCAGTCGAAGTTCACCTGTCTGGGCCTAATCAACTGGGATATGTTATCGCTGGAACCCTTCCACTCGCTGGCGCAGATAATGAGTGGTTTTGGGTTGTCGGTACCGGCGGTCCACGTCCAAAGGTTGTTCTCAACGAAGGTGCAAGCTGGCTTGAATTGTCAAAGAGCAGAAGTAACGGCTACAGAGATATACGGAGTGTCTGGGTAATGTCGGGAACAAGGAGAACCCGCGTGTTCCATTACGACGGCACGAGTTACAAACTTTTCAATCAAACGGAAACATCAAAGCCGTGAACCTCACTGTAGCCCTCACCGGAGCCTCCGGCGCAATCTTCGGCCGCGAGCTCCTCCGTGCCCTCGAAGCCGACGCGCGCGTCTCCCGCGTTCACTTCGTCGCCTCCGAAAACTCCCTCCGCGTGCTCGCCGAAGAACTAGGCCTCTCCGGTCGCACGGGGCTGCTCGAAAAGTTGCTCGGCGCGCAACCGGCCAAGACAATCCAACTCTCCGACAGCGATATCGGCGCATCCATCGCGAGCGGCAGTCATCCCTCAAGCGGCATGATCATTCTGCCGTGTTCGATGGGCACTCTGGCCGCCATCGCCAACGGCCTTGCCAACTCGCTCATCGCCCGCGCCGCCGATGTTACTCTCAAAGAACGGCGTCCGCTTCTGCTCTGCGTGCGCGAGACGCCGTTCAATCGCATCCATCTGCGCAACATGTCCCTGGCAGCCGAGGCCGGTGCAGTTATCTTCCCCTGCATCCCCGCCTTCTATAACCGCCCCACCGACTCCACCGAGATGGTCCGCCAGTTCGTCGATCGCGTTCTCGCCCATATAGGCCTTCCCCAGCCAGGGGCCTACATCTGGAAGCCGGAGGAGTAGGAGTCTCTCGTCGATCTTCATAGGTTGGCTTCATACGTTGGCTTCATACGTTGGCTTCATACGTTGGCTTTATTGCACGGCCAAATCCAGCGGAGGTGTTCACATGCGAACTACGCTTTTCCTGACTCTTGTTCTTGCGCTCTCCTGTGCTTCGCTTGCCCAATCCAACCGAGTGTCCTGGGCAAATCTAAGCGGGCTCAAACCGGGCCAGAAGATTGAGGTTGTGGAAACCAACTCAAAGAAGCACTCCGGAGCCTTCGAGAGTGTGTCCGATTCGGCTATCTCCTTGAGAGATGCAACAGGCGAAGCGAGTGTTCCGAAGCAGGACGTGCGCAGCGTGAAACTCATCCGCAATCGCCGGCTGCGCAATACCCTGATCGGGTTAGGAGTTGGAGCCGGCGGAGGAGCGGCAATCGGCGCCGGAATAGGGCCGTCAAACGGCTTCATAATCGGCAAGGGCGCGTCGGCCGCAATTGTGGGTCTGTTTGGCGCGGTATGCGGCGCCGCCGTCGGAGCCCTGTTGCCCACGCACGACAGCATCTACAGCACGCCTGCACACTAGCCCGCGTCGACTGCGAGATCTTGAGCTTTGCGGCATTCAAATCATTTGACACGCGCCCCATCGCCCGTCGATACTGCCAACAATGCCGAACTCAGGGAAACACGGAATTGCGGCCATGGCCATGTGTATGTGTATGGCAGGCGGACCCCTCCGTGCGGCTTGGGAACGGCGAATGCGTTAACGCAACCGATCTTGAAGTTAAACGGCCCGGGTCCTCGAAGAGGATGCGGGCCTTTTTTTGATGTTCTCGATGCCCACACATCGCAAAACGTGCCGACCCAGATGGTACCCCGATGGGGCACCCGAGCCTCAGTCGCAACCCTGGAAATTCCATTCACACGAATCCGAAGGAGCCGATCATGTCTGAAACGAAGCAGCAACATCTTGCCACCCTTGCCGTCCACGCCGGCCAGGTCCCTGACCCAACCACGGGATCGCGCGCCGTACCCATCTACCAGACCACGTCCTATGTTTTCCAGGATGCGGATCACGCGGCGCGGCTCTTCGCGCTCCAGGAGTTTGGCAACATCTACACGCGCATCATGAACCCCACCACCGACGTCTTTGAAAAGCGCGTGGCGGCGCTGGAAGGCGGAGTGGCGGGTTTGGCGACGGCCTCGGGCCAGGCCGCGGAGACGCTGATCGCCACCACGCTGGCCTCGGCGGGCGAAGAGATCGTCTCCACAACGTCGCTTTACGGCGGCACCTACAACCTCTTCCACTACACGCTGCCCAAGCTGGGCATCACGGTGCGCTTTGTGGATGCCGACGACTTCGACGGCCTGCGCGCCGCCATCAACGCGAAGACCCGCGCCGTCTACACCGAAACCCTGGGTAATCCCAAGCTCGACATTGCGGACATTGAGACGCTGGCCGCCATTGCGCATGAAAACAAATTGCCACTGGTTATCGACAACACCTCCGCCTCGCCCGCGCTGGTGCGGCCGATCGAGTGGGGCGCGGACATCGTTGTCAACTCCGCCACGAAGTATCTTGGCGGCCATGGCACAGCCATTGGCGGAATCATCGTGGACGCGGGCAAGTTCGACTGGGCCGCCTCGGGCCGCTTCAAAGATTTCACCGAACCCGATCCCTCCTATCACGGCCTCTCCTACACCACGGCCTTCGGACCGCTGGCCTTCATCCTCAAGGCGCGCGTGCAAGGTCTGCGCGACACCGGCGCGGCGCTTTCGCCCTTCAACGCCTTCCTGCTACTGCAGGGCATTGAGACGCTGCACCTGCGCCTGGAGCGGCATTCACAGAACGCGCTTGCCGTAGCGGAATATCTCGATAAACATCCCGGCGTGGAGTGGGTCAACTATCCAGGGCTCAAGTCCAGCCAATACTATGAGCGGGCGCAGAAATACATGCCCACAGGCAAGGGCGGACTGGTCACCTTCGGCATCAAGGGCGGATTCGATGCCGGCAAGAAGCTGATCAACTCGCTGAAGCTGTTCTCCCTGCTGGCCAACATCGGCGACGCGAAATCGCTGGTGATCCATCCCGCCTCGACCACGCACCAGCAGCTTTCGGTAGTGGAGCAGGCGGCAACCGGTGTCACCCCCGAGTTGGTGCGGCTGTCAGTGGGCATTGAGGATATCCGCGACCTGATCGCCGACCTGGACCAGGCCATCGAAGCAGCCAACGGCCACGCCTTTACGGGCGCAACCGTGGGTCATGCTGCACAATAAGAAGTGATATGACCGAAGCACGAACAGGGACCAGCGCCGAGCCTGTCGCATCGAAGGGTGCGGCAGGCAGAAGCAAGCTTCTGGACCCCACCTACGAAGGCGACTTTGTGCTCCCCGAGCACTTGGTGCTGGAGTGTGGCCGTACGCTGGCCAATCCCACACTGCATTACGCGGTCTATGGCCGCCTGAATGCCGCCATGGACAACGCCGTGCTGGTGTGTCACGCGCTCACCGGCTCGGCGCTGGTCGGTTCCTGGTGGCCGGAGATCTTTGCGCCTGGGGCGGTCCTTTCGCTGGATCACGACTTCGTTATCTGTATCAACATGCTTGGCTCCTGTTACGGCTCCACGGGACCAGGCTCGGTGGATACGGAGACCGGCGAAACCTACGGGCCAGACTTTCCGCTGGTTTCCATACGCGACAATGTACGAGCGCAGGCGTTGCTTCTTGACTCGCTGGGAATCCGCAAGCTGCGCCTGGTGCTGGGCGGCTCGATCGGCGGCATGCAGGCCCTGGAATGGACCATCCTCGACCCCGATCGCGTGGAGCGGGCACTTATCATCGGCGTGGCTCCGCTCTCGGCCATGGGGCTGGCGCTCAACCACCTTCAGCGGCAGGCGATCGTCCACGATCCCGATTGGGCCGAAGGCCGCTATCTTCCTCAACGGCCCCCGCGGCGAGGCCTGGCCCTGGCCCGGCAGATCGGCATGATCAGCTACAAATCGGTGCCCCTCTTCGAAGAGCGGTTTGGCCGCAATCCCAACCGCAATGGCGAAGATCCCTGGGCGCTGGACGGGGAGGGAGGCGGTCTGACCGGCGGCCGCTTCGACATCGCCGGCTATCTTGACCTTCAGGGCCAACGGTTCATCGAGCGATTCGACGCCAACGCCTACTTGGCCATCATGCGCGCCATGGACACCTGGGATCCGCTGCGCGGCTGCTCCTCTCCGGCCGAGGCATTCGGCCGCATTCGGTCCCAACTGAGCTTTGTGGGCATCAGTTCGGATTGGCTGTTTCCGGCCGAGGCGGTACGCGGCCTGGCCGAGACTGTTCGCGCCGCCGGGGTTCGCGCCGACTATCGCGAGATGAACAGCGCCCACGGCCACGATGCGTTTCTTGCCGAACAGGCCGATCTTGTGCGGCTGCTGCAATAGGCCGGAGTGCCACGGCGTTTCGCGTAGATAGCCCGAAAGGGGCGTTTTCTTTCCTGTATTCAGCCTTCTATCCTTGCTCGGTTTTCGTCCAGACCGACCCGCGGAACCGTATAATTCCGTCTTGGGCGAGGGCGGTTTGATCCAGGTCAAACTTTCGGCACGACTTTGCTTGTCAGAGGGGGCGGGGCTTTCTATAATCCTTCCAACACCGCATTGGAAGCTGTGGTATCGTTAATCCGGCACCCCAGCGCACAACCGACACCAAGAACGGTTGCAAATTCCGCCAGCGAGTGCGTGAGAATCTATCTCG
>Ga0182030_10001055_pt1 | contig 55552 bp, 39 predicted proteins | sample 812S3MmetaG_FD_121299 | JGI IMG/M metagenome (GOLD analysis project Ga0182030, IMG submission 121299) | Permafrost microbial communities from Stordalen Mire, Sweden - 812S3M metaG (Illumina Assembly) | ecosystem: Environmental > Terrestrial > Soil > Wetlands > Permafrost | place: Sweden...
AATACAAACAGATGAAGGAATCTGGTGTCCCTAACACCGACCCTGAATTCCAAAAAGCTCACCAGCAGCTCGCGAGCGCCCAGCTCAGCCAAAAAATGAATCAACAGAGGGCGTTCCAGCAGCAACAATTAATGGCCCAACAACAAGCCAACAATACTGGCGCAAATGGTGCCAATGGAACGAGGGGTTCAGGTCCAACCAATCCCTCACCGATCGCACAAACTCCCACCTCAGCTTCGCTTGGTCCATCTGCCATACCAGCTACGAATGCGCAAGCTGCTCTGAAAGGAGGCGTTCAACGTGCCACACCGGGTGGTAGTGGGGGCTATTTCTCTCAGGAGCAGTTGACAACCCTGAAGCACCAGATCCTTGCGTTCAAGTGTTTGTCGAAGAACCAAGGGATTCCTCAACAGGTTCAGCAATCTCTCTTTGCGGCTCAACAAAAGAAGGTGGCGGCAGCGATCGAGCAATTGGCTACGGCTGTGTCTGACGATCCTAAGCCCCCGTCGAATGGGTCTGATGCTACTTCTGCTGAAAAGGAAAATGTTCCTGTTTTAAAACAGCATGAGTACACAGGTTTCATATCTCCACATGCCAGGCTTGATAGCACAGTTAGTTATTCGTTGCACAAGAAGCGAGAGAAGCGATCCTTCATTCCCAGTATCATGCCTTCTGGTGTCGACATTGAAAAACTTCGAGTTGATCGAGAGACAATTGTCTACAATCGTATGAAAGCTCGATTGGGTGAGCTCCAGTCTCTACCAGCCAATATTGCGCACTGGGATACAAGAAATGACGACCTTACCGTCGAAGACACCTTGAAGCGCAAAGCTCTCATTGAGATGAAGATGTTGGGTTTATATGCGAAACAAAAGGCGATGCGAGAGCGGGTTGGGCGACAGATGATTCAATATGACAATCTCGCAATGACTGCTAATCGGAGTCAGTACCGACGCATGAAGAAGCAGTCTCTGAAAGAAGCTCGTATTACTGAGAAGCTCGAGAAACAGCAGCGCGACGCCCGCGAGACAAGGGAAAAGAAGAAGCATACAGACTATTTGCAGACGGTTATCAACCATGCACGGGAGGTAAACACAGCCGCTATGAACCAGAGACAAAAAATGCAGAAACTTGGTCGGATGATGCAATTGCAACATCAAAACATCGAGAAGGAAGAGCAGAAGAGAATAGAACGAACCGCAAAGCAACGTCTTCAAGCTTTGAAATCTAACGACGAAGAAGCGTACTTGAAATTGTTAGACCAAGCCAAGGATACCCGTATCACCCATCTGCTAAGACAGACCGATGGTTTCTTGTCACAGCTTGCTGCATCCGTCAAAGCACAACAAAGAAAAGCTGCCGAGCGCTACGGAGATATTGGCGATGAATTCTTGGCAGACGACGACTCTGATGATGAAGAGGAAGAGCAAGACACTCGGAAAATTGACTACTATGCTGTTGCTCATCGCATTAAGGAGGAAGTTAATGCCCAGCCAAATATTTTGGTCGGAGGTACTCTCAAGGAATACCAATTGAAGGGTCTCCAGTGGATGATTTCGCTTTACAACAACAATTTGAACGGTATTCTTGCAGATGAGATGGGTCTCGGCAAGACTATTCAAACTATCAGCTTACTTACCTATCTGATTGAGAAGAAGAAGCAAAACGGGCCTTTCTTGGTCATTGTGCCATTGAGTACCTTGACTAATTGGAATCTGGAATTCGAGAAGTGGGCACCATCGATTGCCAGAGTCGTGTACAAGGGTCCGCCGCTCGCTCGAAAGCAACAGCAACAGCAAATTCGATATGGCAACTTCCAGGTTTTGTTGACCACGTACGAGTATATTATCAAAGACAGGCCTGTATTGAGCAAGATCAAGTGGATCCACATGATTATCGATGAAGGTCACCGTATGAAAAACTCATCTTCCAAGCTCAGCGCTACTCTTACGCAATACTATTCTACAAGATACCGTCTCATTCTCACTGGTACTCCTCTCCAGAATAACCTTCCCGAACTATGGGCTCTTCTCAATTTCGTCCTACCCACTATCTTCAAATCAGTCAAGTCCTTTGACGAATGGTTTAATACACCCTTCGCGAATACTGGTGGCCAAGACAAGATGGAACTTACCGAAGAAGAACAGATTCTCGTCATTCGTCGTCTGCACAAGGTCTTGCGTCCGTTCTTGCTACGTCGTCTTAAGAAGGATGTCGAAAAGGACTTGCCTGATAAGACTGAGAAAGTTATTAAGTGCAAGTTCTCCTCCTTGCAAGCTCGGCTTTACAAGCAGATGGTTACCCACAACAAGCTTGTAGTTAGCGATGGCAAGGGTGGAAAGACGGGTGCCCGAGGTCTCAGCAACATGATCATGCAGCTGCGAAAGCTCTGCAACCACCCCTTCGTTTTCGATGAGGTTGAGAATCAAATGAATCCCATGAGTACCAGTAACGACCTGTTGTGGCGAACATCTGGCAAATTCGAATTGCTTGATCGGATTCTTCCTAAATATCAGAAGACTGGTCACAGAGTCTTGATGTTCTTCCAAATGACTGCTATCATGGACATCATGGAGGACTTCTTGAAGTATCGTGGAATCAGTTACTTGCGGTTGGATGGTACAACAAAGTCTGATGATCGGTCTGATCTCCTGCGGGAATTTAACGCCCCCGACTCACCTTACTTTATGTTCTTACTTTCCACCCGTGCTGGCGGTCTTGGATTGAATTTGCAAACCGCTGATACTGTCATCATCTATGATTCAGACTGGAATCCCCATCAAGACTTGCAAGCGCAGGATCGAGCCCATCGTATTGGTCAGAAAAACGAGGTCCGTATTCTGCGACTCATCAGTTCGAATTCCGTCGAGGAGAAAATCTTGGAGCGTGCTAAATTCAAGCTTGATATGGATGGCAAGGTTATTCAAGCTGGTCGTTTCGATAACAAGTCATCCGAGACAGATCGTGATGCTATGTTGCGAACCCTGTTGGAGAGTGCAGAAGCTGCCGAAGCATTGGAACAGGAAGAAATGGACGACGAGGATCTCAACGAAATTCTTGCCCGATCTGATGCCGAACTTCAGGTTTTCAGAGAAATGGATATTCTAAGGAATGAGGACTTGACATACGGCACACTCCCCGGTAGCAAGCGTATTCCTCGGCTTATGGCGGAGAGTGAGCTACCCGAAATCTACATGTCCGATGGAAATCCGGTTTCAGATGAACCTGAAGAGATCAAGGGTAGAGGTGCTCGTGAGCGAACTCGTGTCAAGTACGACGACGGTCTCACAGAAGAACAATGGTTGAATGCCGTAGATGCCGATGACGACACGCCAGAGGCAGCAGCAGCTCGGAAGCAAGCAAGAAAGGACACACGAGAGCGGAACAGGCTCAAGAGAGCCGGTGAATTACCTGGCTCAATCGAAAATTCTCCCGTGGGTAGTCGTGACAGTACCGAGGAGCCAGAACCGACACCGAAGAAAGGCAGAGGCCGGAAATCTGGTGGCAAGATCGATAAGCGTAAAGCTGAAGACGCCGACGATGAACCCCCTGCTAAGCGCAAACGTGGAGGGCCTGGTCGTCCTAAGGCTACTGCGTCTAATAATGGTGAAGCCTCAAGACATCGTGCTACTCTTCAAGCCAGCTTGAGAAACGTCTTTCAGGCTTTGATGACTCTTGAGTCTGATTCTGGATCTGATGATGATGAAGAGAACGAGGCACGTCTCATCATTGGTCCTTTCGTTGCGCTTCCTCCTAAGAAGGATTTCGCCGATTATTATATAATCATCCAGAGCCCCATATCTATGAACATGATTGAGAAGAAGATCAAGAAGGAGCAATATTCAAGCCTCAACGATTTGAAGAAGGATATCCTGCAGCTCTGCAAGAATGCAAAGACGTACAATGAAGATGGCAGCATTATCTTCAATGATGCTGTCTCGATTCAGGTAAGTTTAAAGCAAAGTCTATTTATCGATAATTATTAACTCGTCATAGAATGCCTGCGAGTCTCGCATCCGAGAAGAAATTAATGAGCATCCTGAACTTGGTGATGGAGACGATTCTTCTCGCAATGGTGGTTCAACTGCTCCAACTACGAGTGCAGGAACTCCATTGCCCAACGTTATCTCGAGTGGCAAGTTGAAGTTGACTTTTAATAATTCTCAATATGCCAATGGGGGCAGCAGCGGGGTCCAGAGCGATGATGATGATTAATCTGCATTGGATGGGCTCTTCAATTTTATGATAATGGTGTATTGGAGGATAGGAAATGCATAATTGATCACTTCTGATTTGCACAGGCGTGGCGTTGTCTTTGTTGCTGGCGTTGATACATGGAGAGATCATAGGGGAGGCAACACGTTCCATACAAGGCAGCTTGTGCCTAGATTGTACTCTAATAGATTCGCAAATGAAGATGTATGAATTGTATGTAGTTTCCTCTGGATTGGTGAGTTGTGCTTGTCACGATTCCCATGTAATTTTTTTGAAAAAATGTATTACACAAGTATCTCTAACCATCTACTTGTGTCCCAATTTCCTTAATTCCTCGTATTGAACAGAAAGTCTTCTGAAATTTTCTCTCCAATTCTTCTTTTGAGACATCAGGTGAATCGCTGTCCGGGATCATTAGCGTGTAGCTTAATTTTAGTGTACCGCGACAAGAAAGTCGTCGACCTCGAAATTCAACGAGCCAAATTATCTGCGACTTCAAACCTCTCGACTAAGATAACTCCTCACGATTCATCAATAGTACCTCATCCCACTATATCCCATTTACAACACGGTCAGATGAATAAAGCCCTTTGAGAGCTTGACTTGCGCAGCAACGCGCTTCGCATTTCCACCATCGTCGAATCTCTGTGAAACGCTTCTACTCAACCGCAACCTCAAAATGGCAGCAGTTAGTAACGGGCAGGCTAATGGTGCAAATGGCTATGGCCCTGTGCACTCACCTGGAACAAGAATAGTCAGCAAGCGCTTCTCCGACATCCCTTCCGCTATCGATATTCCGGTCCAGGGTGAAGACGACGATCAAGCCGTTGAAGTTGATCTGGAAGATCTTCTGGATGATCCCACAGAGTTATGTACACTTCTCGAGAATGAAGGCGCGGCCCGCACATACTGGATGACGGTGTCTCTCGCCTACGCCAAGCAGAAGAAAGTCGACCATGCGATCGAAATGCTCATAAAGGGTGGACAGGCTATGAGGGGCGGACAGAAGGAGAAACTTAGCATGCTGAGTTGTCTGTGTTGGATGTATCTTTGGAAGAGTAGGGAGGCACCGCGCATTGCGCCTGAGGGAGGACCAATTTCAGAGGCAAAGACAAAGGAGTATTATCTGCAACTCTCGACCTCGACCCTAAATGAGGCCTTACGAATTAATCCCGCCTTTCCGCCGCTTTTTCTAGCTCGCGGGGTTTTGCAACTTCTCAAGGCTTCTCTACAACCGCCGTCAAAGTCCGCTGCTCCAGGTGCGATCGATGCTGAGAAGGCGGAGATCTTGCGCGCATCACTGAAATCATTTGAGGATGCGATTCGAGTCTCGCAGGGCAGAAACATGATGGCTGTTTTGGGGAAATCGAGGGCTTTATTTTCACTAGGCAAATACGCGGACTCTTTGGAAGGATACCAGGAAGCTTTGCACAAGATGCCAGACCTAATTGATCCCGACCCAAGAATTGGAATTGGTTGTTGTTTCTGGCAGCTTGGTTTCAAGGAAGATGCGAAGACCGCCTGGGAACGAGCTTTGGAGATCAACCCCGATTCTAAAATTGCTAACATCCTTCTCGGTCTCTTCTTCCTTGATGCCAGCGCACATGTTCCTACAAATGGCCCAGAGTTTATCAATCTTTACAAGAAAGCCATGACTGTATATACCCAAAAGGCTTTCAAGGCTGATAAGGAACTTCCTCTCACATGCGCCACGTTCGCGGGATATTTCTTGTCACGGAAGTCTTGGCCTACAGTCGAGACACTTGCACACAAAGCAATCCAATACACAGACGTCAATGCAATTGCAAGCGATGGATGGTATTTATTGGCTCGCAAGGAACATTACAGTGAAAACTATGCACTTGCCAAAGATTACTATGGTCGAGCAGACGAGGCTAGAGGTGGGGTCGACCGAGGATTTCTTCCGGCGAAATTTGGAGCTGCTCAGCTGGCGGTATTAAAGGAGGACCACGGTGAAGCGAAGTTACGATTAGAGAAGATCATTCAGCAATCAAAGAACATCGAAGCAATGATCCTGCTTGGGACGTTGTATGCCGAGGAAGTCTTCACAAGTCAGCAAAGCGGTGTCAAGGAGGACAAGACGACAGAGTTCAAGAAAGCTGTCGGTTACCTTGAAACCGTCCGGACTGCTTGGAAGGACCCTAAGAAGAACTTGATCCCTGATGCGTCCGTACTTTTGAATCTCGCCCGACTTTACGAGACTGAGCAACCAGAGAAGAGTCTTCAGTGTTTGCAGCAGGTCGAGCAACTTGAATATGACCAGATTCCAGAAGATGAGAGGCCGCAAGGTCCAGAAGAGATTGCTGCTCTGAAAGCTTCTCTCCGAGAGGGGCTTCCGCCGCAACTCTTGAATAACATGGGATGCTTTTACTACCAGGCTGAGAAATACGACCAGGCTCGTGAGATGTTCCAGGTTGCTCTCAGTGCTTGTATCAAGGTCGGTGAGAAACAAGAGGAGATGGATACCGATGCCCTTGTTACAACAATTAGTTTCAACCTTGGTAGAACATACGAAGCAAATGGCCTACTTGACGAGGCCAACACTGTCTACGAAGGTTTACTTGGACGCCATAGCGACTACACGGATGCAAGAACGAGAATGGCCTACATTTCCCTTCGCCAAAATCCTACAGAGGACGGACCAAAAGCTGTCGCGAAGCTGTATTCGGAAAATTCTGCGGACCTTGAGGTTCGCGCGTTGTACGGCTGGTATCTATCAAAAGTTGCTAGAAAGCGATCTACCGATCTTGCTAATGATCAAGAGCTGCGCCATTATAAGCACACTTTGCAGCATCACGAGAAGCATGATCGATATGCACTGATTGGAATGGGCAATATCTACCTTATGGTGGCGCGTGACATGCGACGAGAAACTGATTCAGACAAGCAAAAGCGGAGCAATCAGTACAACAGGGCGGTTGAATTTTTCGATAAATCTTTGCAGCTAGATCCTAAGAATGCATACGCAGCTCAGGGTATTGCAATAGCTCTCGTTGAAGACAAGAAAGATTTCAAGACAGCATTGCCGATCTTCATCAAGGTTCGAGATACCCTAAAGGACTCCAGCGTATACGTCAATCTTGGTCATATCTTCGCGGAACTGCGCCAATACACAAAAGCTATCGAGCACTACGAAGCAGCCCTGTCAAAGGATCGGTCAAAAGATGCCCAGATCCTAGCTTGTCTTGGCCGGACGTGGTTGTCGAAAGGAAAGGCGGAAAAAAGTCTTCAAGCTTTCAAGAATGCTCTCGACTACTCTCAAAAGGTATGTCATCCTTTCTAGCTCAGTAAATTTGCATTGCTAATATATCACAGGCTCTTGATATTGCTCCTGAGCAAATACATTTCAAGTTTAATGTTGCTTTTGTGCAAACCCAGTTAGCTACAGCGGTCAACAATATGCCGGAGACGCAACGAACCCTTGCCGAAGTACAAGCCGCTGCCGCTGGCCTTGACGAAGCAATAGAATCTCTCGAAGCCATTGCTCAGCATCCTCAAACACCATACCCAAAGCACGATGTTGAACAACGAGCAAACATGGGACGGACTATACGTCGTCAACTTGATCGTTCTATTCAAGCACAAAAGGAGTACGAGGAGAAGAATGCAGAAAGGTTGCAAGCTTCAAAGCTAAAGCGCGAGGAGGAATTGAAGAAGCGCGAGGAAGCGAAGCAGGCTGCAGAGGAAGCCGAGAGGCAAAGAAAACAGAAGATTGCGGAAGAGAGACAGAGGATTGCGGAGCGAGATCGAGAACTTGCTGAGGCAAGAGCTGAGGAAGATCGAGCTCGTGAAGCTGCCGAAATGACGACTGATAGCGAGACAGGGGAGAAGATCAAGAGAAAGAAGAAGCCTCGCAGTGGTGGAGCAGGAGGCAAACGTAAGAAGAAGAATGAAGATGGAGTTACGGATGATGAGGATAGTGGTGTTGAACCAAAGAGGGAGAGCCGTGCCAAATCTGTAGGCAGTGGCAGTGATGATGAGAAGCCAAAGAAGAAAAGGAGGTTGGCTAAAAAGGCCTCTGAAAAACCAAGCAAGTACAAGAGCAGCGAGATCGTGGTCGAGAGTGATAGTGAAGGGGATGATGGTGCAGCAGATGCAGCAAAGGAAATGGACGCAGATGTCTTTGGCGATGACGATGGACCGGCTCCCAACATGGACCTCGATGGTGGTTCCGAAGATGAAGCAGTTGCATCAGCTCCCATCAAGCGCAAGAATCGACGCGCAATGATCGAGGAGTCCGATGAAGAGGACGAAGATACCGCGCCACCAGTTCTAAAAGAGGACTCACCTGGTACAGCCAACGGCGACGTTGTCGATACCCCGATGGCCGATTCCGACGACGAATAGAGGACTGCCTCGTCGCACTATGTCTCGTTGCACGGTTCCATTTCGCCGTTGCATCCTCAAGTTACATAGACACGTCACCGTTCATATATTTACAGATAGTTTCACAAGATGATGTGTGCCGTTGCCATTCCGTCCATCTCATCCACAGCAGCGAAATCTTTCCAAAAACTGAAATATGGTATCAGGGATTTTCGTGCCCCCGCGGATGGCGGGTACATGATCTGTGGCTTGGGCTTTGGGCGAAAATATTTGGTGGGGGTGATAGGTCGCTGCATTGTTTGTATGTATATTATTTGGGGGAAGGGGGAAATGGTATGGCGCATATCAATCAATTGACGACACTACACAGGGATCTAGATATTTAATTGATCTTCCCTAGCATCTACGTCGATCTATATTGTGCCATCATGTCAATCATTGTGCAAATCTATGATCTATGTTAAGTTTTTCTTTGCGTGCTTTATCTAGATCGTGATTCTCCTCCCATCCTGTCCTGTCAATCAAAAAGCCTCAAAACGATAGCTGGTTACATATTGTCTCGCTTTCTTTTTCGCGCATTTTTTCTTTTCTTTTGATGGACCCTCATTTGTGACGTAGGTAAGTGACATCTTATTTCCTAGATAGGGCTATGATTGTACCTTGCATCTCAGTGTTCCGATCGTTAGATCTTACTATATTTGTGTTCCTGCATAAAAAGAGCCTGGAATACATTGTACACTATACATTGCATATTGCATGTACGAGAATACGATCGAACGAAAGAAATCTCGATATGCAGATTCCCCGACAATCTTGTACCGACGACGTGTCCCTTTCAGTGACCTATGTAGACAGTTCGTAATCGTGGGGCTATCACAGCATAGAATACTTGTATGTGTGCCCCTCACCCTTACTTCGCCGTCTTATATACATGCGCTGATGTGGGCAGTAATGCACTCAGCCATGCACAGTACTTGCTATTTAAAACATGGCGAAGCGGAATTCACTAATGATAGAAATTCTCACTGGATCGAATTTCTCATTGGGTGGAAATGCGGTGTGAGAATGTGAGAAATGCACGGATTGGGGATTATTTTGGTTTCTTTTTGGTGATGGATTTGGGGGTGACGCTACTGCGTGTGATGGTATTTTGGGCGCGGTACTAGGGTACGACGCAAGGTAGGATTCTTTTTAGGCACAGGAGTGGGATGTCTTTTGTGTTTCAAGCTAGGAATTAGATGCGTTTCGGAATCTGGTGCTACTAATAAGGTAGTTCTTGATGAGGGTACAGAGTTGCGAATTTAGTTTGTTATTGCGTAGAATTTTTTGGACGACATAAATACTACAGTAGTAGTGTTTGCATGATGCATAGTGAAGGCGGGGTATCTTGTAAAGGAAAGTTCATCTGATGGTTACTTTTGGGTGTGGAGGATGCGTACAGTACGTAGAGAGTTAATAGATTAGCAGGTTGAGGTTGAGATGTGATACCGGTAGGAAATGAATCGGGATGTTTAGACTGATGTGGTACAGTTTGCGTGGCCTAATAAGAAGCTCAGCCGATCATGTGAAAAACATGTGTGAACATTGACTCGCCTGTACGTCCGGAGGTTGGCTTTGAGACTTGTGAATAAAAATGAGGCGTATAACAATGTTTGAAATTGCGAGAGGTATCACATATTATTCTATAGCGAGAGATATTTGACCTCAGGTAGGTACCGGGTAGACAAACCGTGACGCGTGTCAGGTTACAAGAAGGTAAGTTCCTCGGCATTCAGACCCGTAGAACTCTGTGATAGTGGATATTTCAGTGGTCAAGCCCAATTGACGGTTAGCTGAGACATTTGATCTACTGAGTGAGACCGGTACTTGAAATTATTCGATCCAAAGTTGTATTTGCTTGCGATTTCAACTGTGCTTTGACGATCTTCGATTTGCACGGAACAGACCTCTCAGGCCGTGCGTCTTTGAAACCTTTTCTAGGAGGAAAGGAGGAAGTGGGGGAAATATTCCATTTCGGCTGAGGGTTTTCTCCCTTGCCGTGAAGCATTGGACGTTTCATGAGTTTGTGGAGCCGGATCACACATTCGGGATAGAAACTTCGGTATCAAATGTCCTTTGGGAAGAAGATACGTAGCCGGCGGGGGAGAGGACACAAGCGGAAACAGAAGCATAACTGGGCGGCGGGCTATCCAGACTCTAGACCCCTAAGCTCAAGGATATATCTAGTATTATAGTGTTTTCAGCTCATATCTAGCTTCATTATTGCTAGATCGGGACAGAAGGCTCGGGCATCGGGTTGGGCAGAGATTTCAACGGTTCCCGTCGTGCAGTCTGTGCGACCCCGCCGGTGGAAACTCCAAAAGCGAAAACAATTGTCATCTTCATCTGTGCGCAGCAATGTTTCTGCCCAATGCCGCGATTTTTTTTCATCAAAGTTCTCGATCAACTGCATATATGTCTCTCCCTATGGTAACAATGACTCCGATTGGGAGGCTCGACAATAATCCAAATTTGTGGGGGGGTAAGAATTACTTGATTGAGACATTATTAGAAGTGTGGAAGGCTCCCTTGTCCCTGACAGTTGATCATTGATTGCAGGGTCAGGTACCAAGGTACAGGGACTTTCCTGGTCTACCACCAGGGGCGACGACGAGGGTTAGGATTGTGATAGCTGCTGGGAATCAAAATGAAAATGAAATCCTCTTCCCAGCCACCAGCAAATTCGCAATAGGATCCGCCTCTCAGGTCGCCGAACAGCTTGACACAAGGAAAACTATACTGCTCGATATTATGGTTACTCGAAGTTTCCGACGTTTCAATTGGCACAGCGGACCGTACTCCATATTCAAAAATTATTTGACCCAGTCTCTTAAAATATCTGATATTGCTGCTGCGCCCGCGTCAGTCTCGCGTTCTATTATAACAACAAATGACAAGGAGTTTAATAAAGTGAGGTGATTCGTATAGGGATCCGACTTTTCAATATAAATGGGTACGCACGTCGGGGATGCTGGTCTCCTTATGGATACTCCTAAAAAGGGATCTGCCTGGTACCTTTCCAGAAAGAAATCAGTTCCCAAGAAAATGACAAGCGAGTTAAGGCGAAGGTCCTGCATGCAAGCTTCAATTGAGGATCGTCAGAAGTCTGGGTCTCTGCGCCGCGGAAGAGAGAGGATGCACTTCCCTGCCGCACTCTCGCTGTCCGCTACCAGTAGCCCACTTTGTTCCATCGCTGACGAGGCTGCATGAGGCCAGCTTGCAGGCCCGCGATGCTCGTCCCGTTCAGGCACATGTGGTCTGCATCCCGCTGAACATTTTTCTGGCCTGAATTTGGGATTTTAAGTTTAATCTGATCTCTGATGACCGCAGTCTGCAGATGTTTTGGCCGGCTAAGAATGCTGCTAGAAAGCAGCACAAGGCGGGGAACAGCATCCAATTAATTTAATCTGACGCTTTACGAGTCAATTGGGTAGGAGAACGTGCCCATCTCATGGCAAGCGTGGGCAGGATACTACCGTAGATCATGGAGAGAGAGAGTACCATGAGGAACATCGCGGGATGCAGGTCGCCATGATTGTGACCAGCCAGGCGCTATAGAACACGCTTTCTCGAACACGGCAAGAACGTTTAATGGACAAGGCCGTTATCCAACCATCTTCCCGCTACGCCACAGGGGTTCGCGCTTAGGGAAAACCGCTGTCCTGGGAAATGGCACGATCTGGGTGTGGGGCAGTGGACAGTGGACAGTGGACAGTGGACAGTGGACAGTGGGCAAGATGTGGAATGTGAATGTTGCTGCTGCTTCTGACGCTCATGCTAGAAGTTACGTGTTCAGCACACCGCTAGGAATCCTCTCACTCCTTTGCGGATAGCATAAACCTCCAAAGACGAAGAGTGGATGGCACCATACAGGCGGAACTTGGTCCTATGTAAGCTTCTGCAGGAGATATGCAGCAAGGAGAATTCTGTGGTAAGCCCAATAATTGCAAATCCGTGCGACCAACCAGGGCCAGCGAATTCCGAAAATAAGAAGCATTCAAGTTCAATCAATTCCAGCAATTCAGCCTCCGTCACTATCAGCGCCGTCATGAACGGTGTTTAACAACGCCGCACCATATGTGGCACGTCTGGATTGTTACACCTGCGCCGCTGCATCAAAGGAATCCTCTTATCGTCTATGGTGAAGCCCCGTTCGGCCTTGTCCCAAATAGATCATTTTCTAAAATCATCACCGAAGGTTCTTTTTCGATCCTAGATAGGCTTGGATAGCGGGTTCTAACTTCCAACGGCATCCCGTTCCAGGGATATCCAGTGCTGATCCAATTAGTATACTTCTTTCATCTCCTCAGTTCTCCATAAAACCTTTCCACCAACAAACCATGTTGCCTCGCTTGCAAATCCTTGCGATGTATTTTTGCTCACTTTCTCCCATGCAAGCTCGTTCCACCTTTCGCACTTGCGGTGGCAGGGTTCTCATTCGACGGGCCTGACGACGTCCGCCATCACTTTCGTGAGCATCAAGGGCTCCCTGCAATAAAGATGATTGACCCGGCATCTGGGATTCTCAGGATTGGCCAGAACGAGATGAAGGAAGTACTAGGTGCACAGTTCATACTGAAATCAATGCTTCAGCACTCTCAGAACGTAAAGAAAAAGTCAGCTCTGTAAATATCCCCAGTCCAGATCCAGGCACGCTGGAAAGGGACGTACCTCGATCACCATCCTTTACAATTGATGTGCCTTTCCACACCTCAAACATCGAGGGGAAGTGCATCTACACAGACAGCTCCTGCTTCCGTCTTTGCATAAGGGAGGGCTGGCTTTATATGCATATTCCAGGAGAGCTTTCCTCGCTACCAAACCAGCAGAGTTACGACAGGGCACCCTCAACTCGATCACCACGACCTTGCCGACCTATCTGAACTCTTCTCAACTGCAAGGTTGAATCAGAACTGCAACGCATTGTCGTCTTTGATAGCATGCCACGTTGAAACCAACAGATCTCATTGAGGTATGTAGACACTCTTGTTTCAAGCACCAAATGGCCTCGCAAAAGTACCATACCACATCCACACGTGTCGCGATCTATTCTGGATCTTTCAGCATTTATGCTGGCCTATATCTCGCACAAACTTTCCCAATAATTCCTATTTTGTCCCCACCCTTGCTCTTATGAGATCGCTTTATATATGGCACAATGCTGATGCGCATCTCCCCAGCCGAAACGCCCTATCGTCAAATTCAAGCCGAGCCGTCATCTTGTTAAATGCCAGAAATTTCAAAAGCAGCCATTCCAACCGGTGCCAAACCGAATCTCAGTTACCAGGCTTTACCGTGGCTGTGGCAAGCACTGATCATAGGCTGGTCTGGCACACCCAAAATTATAGATTCTATATGAGCCGGCACGCGACAAATCAAACCCCATTTTGCCGTATATACGACCCACGACTCCCCTGCCCGCCGCACAAGTTACTATATAGACCTCCTGGTCCCATTATATTCGCAACTGGCCAGCTTTCGCTCCTGTAATCACGATGTTTGGACTTGGGGCAGGAAAATCCTCGTATCCGACGGTATACACTGTGGTGCAAGTAAAGAAATCACCGAAAAAGGATTCATCCTCGCTGGTATCTAGAGAAGAGACACATTCAGCGGAGTCTCTCGAGCCAGCTATCGATGGACCGCCTTCACCCGAGCGTATACGTGCCTATACCGAGCAGATGAAGAGGAGCTCGATCTTCGGCAACAGTTCTAGGACTAATACATTATCTTCTGCTACTTCTTCCTTCCGCTCTCGCGAATCTTCGACTCCATCGACAGATAGTCTGAGTCTATCCCGCAAATCATCAGGAAAATCGAATGCCAGCAGTATGCCCTCGTCGCGGCCCGATAGGCCTGATAGTGTTCAAATATTTGGTAGAACAATCTTCTCTCGCCGAGGGAGAAGAGTAAAGGGAGAGAACAATGGATTGGGAGGCTCATTCTCGTCGACTACAATTGGGGATAATATCTGCGAAGAGGGCTCTGCAAAGAATCATTACTATAACCGGGGTAGTGATTCTCGTCGAGAGACGATAACCAGCTCGAGCTCTCCACCGCTTGCGGAAGAAAAACGGAGACGACAATTCATCTCAGGGCCTTACAACTTCCAACATGTTACTCATACCCATCACAACCACTTACCTAATCTAGAACAGACTAGCCATCATGAACTATTGTCGGAATTTTCTGCCCTTCGAGCATCACAAGCACCGACTAATGGAGAACTGAAGGGTATTCGGGCTCAGGACTTACATTTCGAGAACTTCTCATCAGAAGCATTGAATACTCTACCATCTGAGGAATCTTATGTTCGACCACAATCGAGTAGTCGGCGTGAGCGAGGTGTACTTCAAAAATCTACCTCTCCTCCGCAAGCACAGAGACCCGTTGCCTACGCCAAATCACATGACAACTTTAGGTCTGCTCCTCCACCTCGACCTCCTCGCTCTCCTATGTCACCTACATGTCCTATCGCCCTTCCCGCTAGAACATCGTCCCGCACGGCCTCTATCCTGTTTGATAAATTTGACCCCTTAGCTACCACCACCATCCAGCGTCCCTACACCAATGCAGGTTTCAGAAAACCAGCACCATTTGTTCTTCCAACACCGCCACCGCCACCGCCGAGATGGAACGAGCAAGATGAATATTTCTCGACGAAGCGGGAGTCATATGTCATGACTCCACCTGCGGACGGAGACTGGCCATTGACCGCGTCACCCTCCGGGAACTTTGGGGCAGAGCTTGCTGATGTGCAAGAAGAAGAGGAGGAAGCTGGGAAACGGCGATCGAGGATTTCGACCGCAAGCGGTGAATTGAGAGCTTCACAGTCTGTTCCAGCACTTCGACTACGGTCTGTCAGTCAGCCTGATGAAACGGAGACTCCAAATACTCTGACAACGATTCATTGTACTACTGTTCCAAGGCCACCTCTGTCTCCAGGCTTTCAATCCTCTCAAGACTCTTGGGATAATGCTATTGATTACGCTTACGATCACGAAGCTGAAGCTGATTGTGACTACGAGTGGGATCGTTGTTCACAAGATGATGAGGACAATGCGACAATTGGCGAAGTCCCAACTTGTGTCGATCCGCCAACACTGGACCTTCATCTGGAAGATGATGATCGTTCCGTCTATAAAGGCCGCTTCCGACCATCGCTTCTTGTCCCTTCTCCCGATGATGTTCCCGAGCTATCCCCAATATCTGCTACGTCGACGAGCGCTTCAGATCCACGCACGCCTTCCAATTTTCTTCGGCCAAATCACATTCGCTCTCCTTCCCATGCATCTTCTTTCAAGGAATCTCATGGGTTCACTTTGTCGCCTTCGCTCCTCATACCGGCCGACTTCCAATCGCAAATGGAACAGGAGGCTCTATACGACGAGCACTATCAAAATCACACTACTTCTGCATCAATATTTGTGCAAGAACCTTACGCTCATTCTACATCTCCTGTTGACGAAACCCTCTCAAGTACCGCCTCTTATCGCTCGTCCAACTTCTCTCGCGGCTCACAGCGCAGTTCGTCAAGCACGCGGATATCGAGCACCAATTCTCGTGGTAGTCAGGATTCGATGATGTTTCTTGGTCGGGCTGCTAGCACTAGTCAAGCTCATCGAAGTATCGGATCGGCGTCCTCGCTGCCAGACCTAGTTCCTTCTACGTTACGAAAGTATGAACAGAATGATTTCTCGCATAGCAATGGTGCTTTAAGCCTCGAAGAAGGGAGTGATGCAGACTCTGCAGCTGCGCCCGAAATAAATTGCTCATCTAGTGGATTGTCTTCATTGCAACATCGACGCAACCAAAGCTTGGTATTGGAGCAAGGTCTTCGAAAAGGCATGAACCATTTCGCGCCGCCTCCACCCTTAGTGGAGAGTACGTACGCGAACCTTAGCCCCGTTGCAGAATCTTTTATCGATTCACCTGTTTTCGCTGGACAGGCTCATGGGAGGAAGGTTTCGGCACCGGTGGTGAGCCCTACGGTGAAAGATTTTAAGGGTCGAGCAAGGGCAGCTACTTCAGCTGGTACTGGAGTTGCTGTTGGGAAGAAACAAAGGGGAAGCTATATGCTATTTCCTCAAATTTGAGGGTACATGCGGTGTTGCGCTGGCTGCGTGAGGAAGACGAAGGATCTGAGACGTCACGATGTCCGACGATTTGAATGATGTTATGGAAATTTCCTATTATTTTTATATTTGATTTAGGGCGGCATTCAAGCGACGGCGAGCTCGGGACTTGTATAACATTCTTACTGTCTTTTTTGTTTCATTTATAGGAGCTTGGAGCTGCATTATTCCTGGGCGGCATTTTTGGGCTGAGCTTGGTTCTTGGAATAGAAAATCGGGGTTGGTTCATCGGTGGGAATGGTGGTGATGTGTATAGGCATGAGGTGATCGGCTGGATAAAGAAAATGGGATATGGTGGGATAGGGGGAGCATTGTGGAATAACTTCTATTAGCATCGGATAGGGGAAGGTATTTTGTAGGATGTTTGGCGTGTAAAGAATGGGCGGGATAGTGTTCGAAATAGACTTGTTCAATATCAATATTTGTGAACATCTGTCAAATCTCAATAAACGCTCCTTCAAAGTGTTAAAGACTTTGCCAGATGAGTCTTTCGTTTCCGAGCTCCTTGTGATAGGGCGCGGATAGTGCTTACATTCGTAGTCCACAATCCAGTAAAAGGTATTAAAGAAAGAGCTTCTTGCAGGCAAGTCTACAATCATACCCGACAGAAGGCCAAGAAGTTCCAAGTTCTCAGATTTCATTGCTTCCAAGATGAAATATGAACTGAGGGGCCGCCCGAGGGGTACACAAGCCCAGTGTGATGCGGGTACTAGAGTTCACTGGTCAACCAATACTGGTCCACAACCAATAACCCTAAATTTTTAGTGGTCACTGCCCTATAACTCCCTGTAATTTTCAGCGGGCTTTGAGTCTATTCGTACTCGGTGTTCACCCCGCGTCTACAAAAGGCTCACCTCACTTCTTAAATGTTTAGAAGAGCATCAATTTTCCTTCCTTCAAGCTGCCTCACATTATCTAGGACTTTTCGACGATCATATACTCCCAACAAATCCTTCATTATGGCTTCTAAGGGCATCTCCACAGCTACTGCCAAAGCACTAGACTTTATTAATTTCGTCAATGACTCCCCAACTCGTACGTAGCCACAAGCCCGCAGCCTGATATGTCATTTGCTAAATATGCCACAGCTTACCATGCCGTCCACTCCTCTATCCAACGCCTCACAAAAGCGGGCTTCCACGAAATCAAAGAACGCGACAGCTGGTCCTCCACCCTGCAGCCTGGCGGAAAATACTACCTGACCCGCAACGGCTCCTCCATTGTCGCCTTCGCCATCGGCTCAAAATGGAAAGCAGGGAATCCTATAGCTATGATCGGCGCACACACCGATTCCTGTACTCTACGGATCAAGCCTGTCAGCAAGAAGACTGGGGCAGGCTTTCTGCAAGTTGGGGTTGAAACATATGGAGGAGGCATTTGGCATACATGGTTCGATCGTGATTTGAGTATTGCGGGCAGAGCGATGTGTAAGGATGGGAAGGGCAACTATGTGCAGAAGTTGATTAAGATTGAGAGACCGATTTTGAGGATTCCGACTTTGGCGATTCATTTGGATAGGAAGACATCGTTTGAGCCAAATAAAGAGACCGAGCTTTTCCCTATTGCGGGGCTGGTTGAAGCGGAGTTGAATAGGACAGGGGGAAATAAGGTGGAGGACAAGGACGAAGAGGCTGAGAAGGATGAGGAGAATGAGCCGTTCAAACCTTTGAGAGTTCTATCCGACCGACATCATCCATATATTGTGGAGATTATTGCAGAACATGCGGGCGTGGATGCGGAGGACGTTGTCGACTTTGAGATTGTTCTCTACGATGTGCAAAAGTCATGCATTGGTGGGATTAACAACGAATTGATCTACTCCGCCAGACTCGATAACCTCGAAATGACTTACTGCGCAGTCGAAGGCCTCATCGAATCTGTATCCTCACCCTCGGCTCTTGACGACGAATCTTCTATTCGTCTCGTAACAGGCTTCGATCACGAAGAAATTGGAAGCACCAGTGCTCATGGCGCAGCTTCAAATCTTCTCCCAGCAGTCCTTCGTCGCCTCTCAGTCCTACCCGCGCATCACGACTCAGATTCAGATGGGTCTTATGAGCAAGTCAGAGAAACCGATCTCGACATCGCCACAGCTTATGAGCAAACACTATCTACCTCCTTCCTTATTTCGGCTGATATGGCCCATTCCGTCAACCCTAATTATACACAAAAATACGAACCAGATCATCGACCTGAGATGAACAAGGGTACCGTCATTAAGGTCAATGCCAACCAACGATATGCCACAAATTCTCCCGGCATTGTGCTTCTACAAGAAGTTGCCAGAAGGGCGAAGCCAAGCCGAGATTCAAAATCATCATCTGGAGTTCCACTGCAATTATTTGTTGTCCGCAATGATTCATCATGTGGAAGCACAATTGGTCCTATGCTATCTGCTGCTTTGGGAACAAGAACGATCGATGTTGGAAATGCACAGCTTTCAATGCATAGTATTCGAGAAACCGGCGGGGTCTATGATATCGAGCATGCAGTTAGGTTGTTTGAATCTTACTTTGAGCATTTCTCGGATTTAGAGGGTAGGATTCTGGTTGATTAAACAATATTCTGCAGAGAATGTAGGGTGATTACTAGTTTTCTGCCGTATAGGAGTTGTGATATTGAAATTGAAGTTTGTTTTCTCACGATTCTTACAGCATGTATTTTTATTGCCAATCTCAATGACGTTCTTGAGATCTCTGTCTTTTCCTTAGGTTGCCAAGGAGCATTCACAATAAGGGACCAACTTTGTTTTCCTTAGTTCCACTCTTCACCGTAGCGAGCCACCCCCGCGTCTTGCTCCCTTTCCAACAAGCGAATTCATGTTCGATATTTTCTTTATGTCGACTTCCGCTGGCGCTTGAACAAGGCCACGGATTTCATTATTTAGCTCGAGCCACGGATAGGGTTCATCCAGTAGTAATCTTCAATCATGGTAGTGATGACTTCAGTCATGATCCTGAACAAATGGGAATTTGACGGTCACCTCAAAATTTGGTAGCGAACCAAATTTGCATCTCAACTGACGGCCGCGAAGATTTAAGGCGGATCTTCTTGTTCCCTTCCTTGTCTACCTCTGTCTGTCCAACAAGTATCGCCTCAGAAGCTGACCAAAAGCTCAATCTGTGAATCATTCTCAGAACTTGTTGCGCAGCTGTCAGAGGGACCACTTCGATTCTACACCAGCCACTAATCGACTTGGACAACTTCGGAAATTCGACAGAATGTCTGGAGAAGCTCAAACCCCAACGCCCCGCCCAGCTGTTAACGCAGGGACGATGCAGCAGCTTCCTGTGGCGCCCTCAATGCGCAATCAGCAGCGCAGTCTTTCCGGCAGGACCTACATATCCTCCCCTCGACCCCATACCTTCGTAATGGCAGGTGTCATTGAAGCTAGGAACCGGAGAGCTGGGCCGGGCGAATCCCCCCAAGAAACCAACAGCACTGTATCACTCCCCCTCGTGCCATCGCTATCCACGATCGAGGACAAAATCTGGAGCGCAACCGGCAAGATTCCTCAACCCAAAAATCCTGAGCCCAAGACCAACGGTACCCAAAGCGCCGCGTACGGGATGGCAGGCATAGTAGAAGCCGCGAGCCAGAGAGCTACACGCCAAGAACAAGAAAACTCAATTTTCGAGGGCCAAGGTCAAGCTTTTGACTTCCAAATGCTTTTAGACAGCAATCTTGCTTTCCAGCATGAACACTATCAACTCTTTACTGCCTCCTCAACCGACATTCCCCAGGCTATCCACATTGAGAAATCGGTATCCGAGGATAAAGAAAGTTGGCTTAGATATATGCCACCGCTTTCTCAGCAGAGGACACGGTTGGGATTTCCTTGTCGTGCTCCTTCTGAGGCGCAGAAGAAGAGGTTTCTTTTGAATGAGATGCCACCTTTACCAGCTGTGTTTTGTTTGAATGGGAAGAATGTGAAGTTTAATATGGAGGATGAGATTGGAGGGGAGATGGAGGATGAATTTAAGGGGATTGAGGGGGTGGATTTGGGGTTTGATTATTTGGTTAGGTGTAAGAATGGGTGTGGGTGTTTTGCGGGAGATCAGGGTGAGACGAAGGTAGAGAGGCCGCGTCTATTAAGGGACAGGGTTTTTTGGTGGGTGCTTGCTGGAGCGGCGCTTGCTGCTGTGTGGATGGCTGGGTGTTTGAAGATAAGCATAGGTGATGTGGAGATTGGTGAGGGGCAGAATGAGAGATATGATGCGGTAGCTTCCATACTCGTGGAAGTAAATACGAGAATTCGCAGAGGCTTAGCTGCTAGAATCAAATCAAAGAGGAGAACTGGGAACGGTTTTTTGCCCTAGTAGACTGTACTTAAATCTAAGGCTTTCATGATATATTGCCTCAAGGTGACATGATTACGGAAATGTCTGCCAAATACTGGTTTCGTAAAAATTGAAGTCATCCTGCTTAAAATTACATACCTAACTATGAAACAAGTCTTCCAACTCAGAGATTCTTCTCTGGTGCATCCCCTGTTCCATCGCCGTATTTCCTGACATGTTCTTTCCCAGCATTCTTGTCCGCAGCGAAGGCTTCCACCTCTTTGCTATCCATATGCTTGGCTACTTGGTCCGCCTGCCATTTCTTGAAAGTAAATCCCAACCCTTCGTGGCTGTAATCCTTATCATTGGCTTGATCCTTGTGGTACTTAACTCGAATGAAATCGCTGTGTACAGTTTCGGGGTCGAGGGAAAGAGTCACAAGGGCGTTAATCGTTGCGGTTTTGGGAATAATTTTGAAGGTCCAGGACTGCCATGAATTAGCCGGCTTGCATAAGAAGGGGGGGAAGATCGCCGACCTGTTCGTTCTTGAACTGGATCACCTCGTCGTCACTGCGGACAACTTGATAACCTTCATTCTTGGATGCTTTGAAGAGCTTTGGCAGAGCAAGCCATTGCCCGGCCATCTTGTATCGATCATTGGCATATACGAACTGGTCATCGTAGACGCAGTCTGGGGTGTATCTCTTTACTCGCTCAATTGTGGGTTCGCAGCTGTACAGTGCGAGGATGTCGTCGACGAGAGCTTGTCGGGCTTTGCTGAGAGGCAGAGACTTCGAAGGATCGGGATGCCAGTCTTCCGTTGCGGAGGTCTGGCGGACCTCGAAGTTCTCGCCCGGTGCTGAGGCTGGGTTCATGATGGCTCGTTGAAAGATTGGGGAGAGTCGTTGAGGAGAGGATCTGACTGCTGTACGAGTGATTGACCTGGCAGTAAGCATTGGCAGAGATATGGTATAGCAAAGGAGCAATTGAGAGCTGTTAAATGCATCTGTTAGTGAATGCTACAAGCATGGAGGGGAGGTTGATGATGTCAAGCAGCATCAAGCTGTCATCGGTTTTATCCATGACAAAGACGCAAGAAGCGGGAGGATCTTGAAGCGATCGAAAAGTCCGGACAGACCAAGCTCTCAGAGGACCGTTCGTCTTTGGAAGGATCTCCTTTTCTCGACTCAATGGCCAATTTAGCCCTGTTTGCCTTCCGTTGACGTCGGGAAACGGCAGGCGGCTCCTTCACACGTGATATTCACTCAATCGGGTTCGAGAAAACTTGATCGACGTTCTCTTAACTGCATCTTGAAGTTTAGAGAACTCTGGGAAGCTCAGAAGGTCTTGTGGCAATTGAGCAGTCGCTCTCACTCATGGGTAACCCTTTTTCTTATATAGATCACGTGGCTAGATGCCCTTTTCCCAGATACCCCTTCCCCTTTCTCCGAAACCTTTCTAAATCGAAATCGAACGGGTCCAAATTTAGCCCCTAGAACAGATCGAGGTTTTAATCCTCTCCCTCAAATTCTTGTCAATACCTACCGCGTAAGAAGCAGGTGCTCCTTCCTCATCAACTTTGTTCTTTCCACGTTTGGTTTGCCGCTTCGTCGCCGAACCCACACCTTTCTTTGCACCCGAATCAACAATGTATTTCTCTCGCTAACTTCCTTCTTCTCTTCTCTTCTTTTTCTCTCCCACCGTCAATTCACGCCTTCAATCACTCAACTCATCCGCTGTGCAAGGGTACTAGCCTCTCAACCTTGAATACGAGCCTCTCTGAAAGCCAACCTCCCCCTCTTCATCTGTTGCTGGGATTAGGAGCCCCGTGGTTCAACCCACGGGATGGCATGCATGCTCTGACCGGGAAGATACTAGCGGCAGTGGCTCTGGACCGAGATTCATGGAGTTTAAACGGAAGTTGTGTCATTGGGCTGGTGAGATGGGAAGTAATGGTCGATAGAGTAGCTGGTAAGTGAAGCTTACTTTGACACGTCGAATTGGTCGCTAACTTCTCTAGGGTCGTATTTACACTTGAGCGACTTTAATTGGGCAATGAGGGCAGGAAGACCGATGCAGCGGACGTCAAGAGGGGAGTATCGTTTCTCTTTGACACGGCATGGTTGTAAATTGCTAAAGTCGTATATTCTCGAGGGCACAGGGCTTTTCCACAAGCTCAAGATATTCTAGAACTCGACCCTCGGAAATATCTCCGCAAAGTAGCAAGATTCTTCAAAGCCGACCCAAGTACAAATACTCCTCGACATTACAAGAATCAGAGTACGCGGTGCTTCTGTCTGCCCCAAATAGACATGAATATTTGGCATCCCATGCTTGCGGATTCATCTGGCATTAAATATCTAACCTGTTCACAAATATCCGCCTGAAATATCGACGAGAGCCTGGAGACTGACGGTTTCTACCATAAGTTGCTCAATCCGAATCATCTATCGAACAATAAGAACACCCAACGTCCCATATAATACTTCAACAGGGGTCTAGCCTAGTTGATGTTCTGAGGGGGGGTTTGGGACTATTCGGGAGGGAGCTTCAAGGCATCCCTTGCAGATCCTCTAGTTGCGACATATGCGATACAAAGAAGCGCTAATAGGTAGTCGAAAGAATAGTGATGATAACTGGAATTGACGATGTCGGTTCTACAAAAAAATTCTCCACGACTACGTACTAAAATATCCTTATTCGAGCTTCGAGGCAAACCCGCACTTTGTGCAGCACACTTGCACAAAAATTCACCCAAACATACGATACCTTACTGCTCACTAACCACCGAGGCCAAGGCCTTGGAAGACATTTTCCACAATTTATTCTAAGGCCAGCCAGTCATATTCCTAACCACCAGGAAAGGCATCTAGGGCAATAAGGGTTGACAAAGAAGGGATCTCAGTAGAGATCCGACAACAACTGAAGATATGCGATTCTTTGGAAGAGTGAGACACAACGTATTTAGTGGAATACAACTTTGAACGTGGCGCTTCCCAAGGGCGGCTTCTCAAATGTTACATTGGCAGCAAAGTAAAAGTAGCGGGAAAGATTCTGAAATAATAGATTTGACTAATTTAAACTTAGATATAAGACTGCTCTTCACCGATGCAACTGCTTGTCACTTTTGTAACGACTATTGATGTACACTTGACAGTCATCAAGTCTGGTATCGCCAAGATGTCTTTCATCTGCCCTTCTGATTCCCAATAGTGCATTCTCTAGAAAAAGGGCACCGCCGCTTTGAGTTTGTTATATGTGATCGAGGTCGTGATTTCGTCACAGAAAGAAAATTGTTTGTTTTCCGCGCTGCGTAGAAGAGTGGCTGTAGTCCTTCACCGCGACTCAGGGTTATTGACTCCCAAAATAGCAGAAGTATATCTCATCCAAAGAAAGCTCCGTAAAAGATTATTCATCTGAAATCCTGACTCATGGGGCAACTTCCCCAAAAATACCAAAAAAAAGGTGGTTTGCTTTTTTGCCCCAAAGTCCGAAAGGCTACGGTTTGTTTTATGACCCCAAAGTCCCAAAGGTCCATGTATGACCTTTCGGTCGCCCTTTCCGGTGCCGAATCTCACGGCGCAGTGGGAGTTCTGACCTTAAGACCTAAACGGGGTTACCAATTTTACAAGGTAGTGGAACCCGAGGGGCCTGTTCTCCGTGTACCACGGCGCAGAGCGTCTGTCTTTTAATGATATAGCCAAATAACCGCGAAGGCCGTACTTTTACCATACAGCCAACGAGCCAAGAGCTTGTTTGGAGTTTTTCGCCTATTCAATTTGATATACCAATTAGCGAAAAGGGGGGACTGTGGTGCTTCCAAGGGATTTGGTTGAATATAACGCCATGTCCAGCGTATCTCCCCTGCAAAGGCTTGATACTTGTTGTCGATGAGGTTAAGAGCATCGAAGTTGAGCTCGACCTTTTTCTTGACCCTGGATTTGGCCATGTTGGAAGATTGAGAAGTGAGGATCTTGGAGGCGGGCGCGGGGAAGTGTAGATCGAGTGAGTGCGACTTGGCGGGACCTCATGCCGGCGCCCCACTACCCCTTTCTTTCACTTCGCTTAAGAGTGGAGAATTCTTCAACCCAACCCCAACCCAGGCACTAGAAGATCTCATCCCATTAGCCTCAAGATATCCAAACAATCGAGACCCCAGATACCCTGGCAAAGGCTCGAAAATACAGACTTCATGGATAAGAATGGTTTATTATAGATTTTATTTTTCAATTGTCCTCCCAGTGCTAACCAAGACTTGAGAACTGGGTTCTAATCCCCATCCAATCCAGGAAGCATTGTAATCTCCAGTCCGGGCTGTGAACCCGTAGTTATGCGGCGAATATCTCATATCTCATCAAGCCTTCAAAGCAGTATAAAATGAATGAATATGTAATTCGAAGACAGGCCCCACGTTAGGTTAACCCTCATTTCCATCATAATCCAAACAAGCATAACGAGTATCATCAATCATAACCCTAATACATTTATACAACCCACTGCAGCCCATCTTGATACCCCATAAATCATAACGTAATCACCTAGCCATGACCTCAGCACCGAAAACAGCAGCACTTCCCGCGCCCAATCCACTAGCAGTGATTAAGCCCCACGTAAAAGCACCAATTTCCCAGTCAGCTTCAGCATCTTCGTCGCCTTCTTCGAATTGATCGCTTTCAGATGGTGTATAAGCTTCGTCTTCAATGGAAGTCCTCTTGCTGCGACCGCGTCGTTTCGTGGCTCCAGATACGCCGTTGGTAAGTTCGGAACTCGAAGTTTCTGATTTCTTGGGTCGACCAACACGACGAGCTGTGGGCTTGGATCTGTTTGTGAATTGTTAGCAGTTCGATCAAACTCAACTGTTGTAGCTGCGGCTTTTCAGGAGAAAGGGATAAGGAGATCAAAAGAGAACCTACTTCTGAAAAGCATCTTCGTTTTCAGTCTTGAAGGTCGAGATAGAACCCTCCTGCTCCTTCTCTGTACGCTTCAGAAACGGGATACTCGACCCTAGCATTTCGATGCCGTCCAATCCCCGAATAGCAGCCCAAATTCCAACACTTAGCCCAGAGAGCAAAACGTCCCATCCCACAGCAGTTATAGCAGGATGTTCTCCGATGGCACCGAATACCCTCTCAAATGCGGTCGTACCTCGACTTAAAGCGGACCGATGCTCCTCTTTGAAAGGTTGGAGAAGACTATGACGATAGTAGTGGCTTTCTGGGCTGTTGTAGAAAAGCCCAAGAGCTGTAGATTTCAAATGAAGGAGGAAGCTAATGGTTGAGATTGTGCGGAATATGGTGGTGTAACTTGAGTATGTCTCATGCGGGTGATGAGAATCTGGCAAATTGCGGAGTCAGTATTGCGCGGTTCGGGATACTCTTACATTGCTGTCGGGTGAAGGTAGATGAATATACATACGAATGGTGCCCCAGCTTTCAGGAACGATATAGGGCAAAAGTAGGGGAGTAAACAATAAGGCTCTTGAGATTAGATTTACGGTCATAAACGACGGAGTGTTCGAGGCGAAGGGAACAAGGAATGCCTGAACCCGCGATCAGCGTTTGTCAAAAAGGAGCAATCTTTGTATCCCGAATAGGGATTTCTCTTATCCAAGATTGAGACGTACTGTAATATAAGAAGATAAAAGGAGTGTGATGTAGAGTTTTGGGTTTGGAGCCCATCCATCAGGCTTACTGGGCAAAATTGCGTTTACAAGCTGAGACAATCTAGTTTTATATGAGCCTATGCCTCGAATTTGTAAAAGAGGCACAACTTACTTGCTCGAAGTTACCGGTACCGATGATCTGGTAAGCTCCTTAACATTTTCAGGTAGAGGAACCGGCGTAAGAAGCAATGCAAGAAAGAACAAATTCTGTGCATAAGACAGATTGACAAGTTGAGCCAACGCCATAAAAGCCCATAAGTAGGGAATCTTCCGTCTTTGGCCTTCAATCCCTAAGAACACGCTCCAGGATACTGCACCTAGATTGACTTGCTGACCCCACCAAAAATAGCGAGCTTTCTCGGCTACTATTTCCAGTGCATCTTGATAAAATGGGGTATCGTTAAGCCATCTGGCAATGTGGAGTCTTCCGGGATGCTCGCCGCCTCTGAGGGCTCCTTTGTCCCCAAATAAACTGGTCAAATTTAGCACCATGATACTCAAAATGAAGAGAAAGAGTAGCAGACCCTTCAGGCAGCTCGATGCTTCGCTCAGTCGCCCAGATACGGTATGATAGACTGCTAAATTTTACACCATAGTACTGCGCAACTAAATAGCTGACTATTGCTAGGCCAGCGAAAAGTTGGACATGACCTCGCCGTAAAGGTTCCCGGAGTCTAGTGGACGACGAGGGCGGCAGAGCGAGATATGAACGGTAAATAGTCCGTCCAACAAGGACAGAGAGGTATGCTGCAAAGAAGATATGACTGAAGACAGTCGCAGCGGGGAGCAAGCTATTCTCATGAATTAGTATAATGTTATAGTGGAGTCCACCAGTATTAGATTAAGACCGAGATGGAACATGAGCATCTGATACAGAATAGAATGGCTTTGAGGGCTTAGGAAAATTGTCATGCTCGCATGATATGCCACAGCTGGTGAGTGCTACAGAAGGTTTTTAAAAGCTATATAGTTATATATAAGATAAATCGATGAACTTACCTCACCGGTGTATTTATTTCTACAGGCGCCATAGCGGTTTGAGCTGCCACAATAAGTTGAGTTCCCAATAACGACTGAGCCTCCAGTATCGGTTGAATCGTCTCCAACACTGAGCCGACGCTTCAATGATGACTGGGTTGTCGATGTGGTCACAGATTCTCCAAAGGTATAGTAGAACGCGTGTCCGCCAACTTCGAAAGAATGAGTCGTCCTAGACTGTCCTCTGAGCTCTATTATCTCGATCGACATAGCGTCAAAACTTGGAAGTTGACCTGTAGATCACGTGCCTAGCGCAGGACAAGGATCGGCGTTCAGCCTTGCGCGAAAGGCAGGTGTTTATTCTGACATTGATTGTGTCGAACGAGATCTGTACGTCTTATATCTCTTTAACCTTAACGGACAGTATAGCGACTTCCACATGAAGAAACTCCACATGCGGAAATAGGGCAAGCAGGCAGCGCGAGTCCCTCCTTCCTTTCATAAAGCCACTCGTTTTAAATCGTCGGAGAAGATGTATCATCTAGCAAAGGGACTCTATTTGTATGCTACTAGCAAAGAAGGTGCGCCTATTCTCTCCGCCGCTTTACTCCTCTGCTAAACAGTTGTGCAGAATATTCAGTCCTGCTGCTCGGTCTCGATAACGCGGGCAAAACTACCTTCCACGAACAAGTCAAATCCCTCTTCCTCCCAAACACAACCCCGAAGCTTAAAACCGTTCCTACCGTCGGACAAAATGTCTCAACTATCACCCTGCCGGATATGTACCTTAAGATTTGGGACGTAGGCGGCCAACATAGTCTGCGCAAGCTCTGGCAAAGCTACTACACGTCTTGTCATGCCATCGTCTTTATAATCGATAGCACAGACATTGGGGACGGGAACCTGGAGAATGACAGCAGTGGACGATTAGAAGAATGTCGCTTGGTGTTAGAAGATGTTCTACAGCATTCGGAGACGGAAGGAGTGCCGTTGCTGGTGTTGGCGAACAAGCAGGATAGGGAGGATTGTGTGGAGGTGGTGAGGATTAAGGAGGGATTGGTAAAGAAAGTTTTTGAGGGGGAGAAGGGCGCTAGTATAAGAGATTCGAGAGTGTTGCCTGTGAGTGCTTTGACGGGGACGGGGGTGAGAGAGGCAGTGGAGTGGGTTAGATCGAGGGTGAAATGGAATAAAGAGGGGAGGCCACCGGTTATGAGGTGATGGGCTTTCATTGACAATTTTGAAGACAATAGATAGCGTGGCGTTTGGGATGGGCAATCTTGGGTTAGCCCAGGAAATTTTCTTCGTTCAAATGCGAAAGATTCAAAATCGATCTTCAATCACCTGTCAACAGGTTCACGGTCTTCAGGCTTTACTACTCAACACCGACAACCTCCTTCAATAGGCCCGTCTCGGTATCCTGCAGTAAGCCCACAATTTGCATACCCTTGAAGAATAAGCTACTTCTCAGGAACTCTACGTCCTCCTTGACCGTTTCTTCCGGACTAGGCTCAGTCAGCCTCCACTTCCTCGATCCATCCCCACCCGTCTTCCGAACGAAAGAGAAGAGACACTCACTTAACAATACTCCCAAAATTCATCTCATCTATCTCCTTCACCTCGTCGGGACTACTACACCTCTTTCTCAAACTCTCTCTGATACCCTCGTCTGTAATATGGCATAACCCACAATCTGCCTCATCTTCATCAACCACTCTTTCTCTTCCTATTTTCCCACCCTCATCCCCCACAGCCTCCTCTTCTTCTCCTAACTCTTCCACCACCACCAGAAACCCCAAAATCAAAACCCCAACTTACCAATATGATGCACAACAACAATAACCCCCTTCTTCCCCTCTCCCCCAACCGCCGTCAGCACAAGCAGCGTATTCAGCGCGGGCTTCACCCTCCCACCCGCGGTCCGTACCACCGTTGCTCCTTTCACATCTCTCATCAACCCCCTCTCCAAGTATCAAGAAAAAGCATGGAAATAATGAACATACTCGGAGCTTGCATATCCATAAACTCTTCCGGGGAGACACGAGGATCGCAACACGCCACTATCCCATTAATGTCCCATCAGCTTTAGGTATCTTCTCTAGACACTCTCGTTGCTACTATAAAGCCCAATTTGAACCCAATTTGGACCCAGATTTATTCAGGTCCTCGACCCACTCACCAACGACTACCGTCCCATCCTCCCTAGCTCTCCCCTTTTTCTGCATCTCAAGGAACTTGATCGGTGATGTGTAGGTTGGTGACGCTGCCCATTTTCTATCTTTCCGTATCAGTTCCTCCTTGAACTTCCAATTTACAACCTCTGGAAATCTCACATACCAATCATAGGTAGCAGAAAACAGAGGATACATTCAAGAAATTGGAGAGAGAAAGAGCTTACGCATTAGCTTCGAGATATGCTTTGATTCTCGGATCCGCCATGACTGTTTCCTGGAGCTGTGCCTTTGTCTACAGATGATTTTTTTTTGTTGGAGCTAGATCGAACCGTGGGGAGGGGGAAAGGGGTCATTTGCATTTTTTGGTAAGGTAGGCGGGGTAGCTTCTCTCGAGACACGGCTGAGATAGGGGAGCTCTTATCGGTGATTACGAGATTTCTTGCTTACTTGCTTGGCCGAGGAAGAAGGGGGGCTTGGATTCTAGGTATGAAGTTTGCAGTAGTAAGCATTTCGCAGGGACAGTTGATCTATTGGTTGTTGGGAAAAGGATGTCGGGAGTAGGCTATCAAGCTCACGAAGGAATTTCCGAAGGGCAACATCACACAGTACACAAGAGCTTCTAGTTGATCAAGTATTATATTCTCATTTGAACCTCAATGCCATGAGCCTATACCAATACCTAGGTATCACCCCAAACTCCAGATCCCATTCATCCCAAACGCCAGCCCACCAATTCTAAATATCCTCCCATAATGCCGCAGACAAAGACCGCTAAATCGACCAAAAAAAAACCCATCATCATCTCTATTGGCTCCATGGCTCATTATGCAACTAAACCTAAAAAATGAAAGCAACGCAATCTAGGGTATCCTGCAGTAGCGCAGCATGATGTAGACGGCTCAAGCCTTCGAAGGAAGTAGTCATGCTTCCAAATAAGGCCGTTGCCGTAATGATACTACTGTATGTACGTGTATGCGTGAATATGTACTAGAATGTACTCCAATGCCAATCTCGAGGCACGCTTGCTCCGAGACTTTCAGGTGTTCCTTGATTCTTCTGTCCAAAAACACTGCCCATTGATGTCCGCGGTTTCGCAGCACAGTTCACGGTAGGCGTCGTAGGAGTATCTGGTTCGCCGTGTGAGCTCTCGCTGTTCGATCGACTCGATCTAGCCACTCGCCAGGCACGATAATCAGAACAGCAGTGTTCGCAGGCTCGACTACGTGTCCCTTTCGGATGATAATTAGCATCTTGATCCAGGGGAATCATCCAGACCGAATGTAAGTCGCAGAAAATATTGCCGCATCGTCGACAATGATGCCGCCGTGTAAAGTATGTAAAGTATCGTGTACAAGTCGGCTCATCGCAAACGGAAGATTCGCAATCGGGCTGTTAAGAAGGATAAATTAGTATAAATGTCTCGGGTACGTAATGATAATTATGCGGCTTTAAAAATCTCCAATGAATATATGCAGGGCAAAGGCGGAGGAGAATTCTGCTTGAACACGCGAGCGAATTCCTAGCCAAGCGATGCCGTGAGAATTTTGTTGCATGGATAGCAAGCTTCAGCACGCAATAGCCATCAGGGTATTGCAACATCGTTTCTGAAACCAGAATAAAAAGGGCTGAAGTGCCAGTTTCCGATCTGAATATTGATTTTTTTCCCCACAAAGTCGTGAAAACCCCGAAAGAAAGGGAGTTTGTTGACATACCTTCCAGTGTTCTCTCGTTGGCAGAGCCGTAACTTTTCCAAAACCTTCCGAACTCCATTCCGCTTCAGTTATTTGTCCTAGTCCAAACTTTCCACTGTCCGCGGTCGATCGTCTGCTTATTGTTCGCGCGTTGGCTAAATCGTCGAAGCTATTGTGCATACTCTGTGGTGGTGTCAAAGGAGAGGATCTCGTTACCCTCCGCGGAGGATCCGTCGGTCGCAATACTGCTGGAACATAGAGAGGTGATTTTGGCGGTCGAAGTTGTCGAGTATGTGCAGGTAGGTGTGGAGGGGGGCCGGTGCGAGGAGAAGTCGGTGAAGTATCGCTTGGTGTTCCGGTCGCAGAGTTGATGGGTGAGGTCTGTTGGGAATTGTAGAGGGTGTATTGCGAAGGCGATGGTGTGAATTGTTGCACAGGCATCGCGAAGTCGGCTGCCATGGCAGTTGTCAATTTCAGAAGGTGTTGAGGCTTATCGTCTTGGATGGGAGAGGTTGGGTGGAGGATGGGTCGGTTCGTCTTGAGAAACATTCAGATCAAGGGTGGGATAGAGGTCTGGGTTTGCGGAGAAGAATACCGCATAAGAAGCTCCTGGGATGGCTACGACGACGATTCGATGATGATTTGCCCCCAGTTCGCAGCTTGTCAGACTCACGATGCTGCGGTTATCGTAGGCCTACTTTTTTTTTTGGGTTGTACAGCCTCGCTGTAATACAATAACGTAGACTCGGAACAATGTGATAAACTCCACGTTCCTGGCCGGCTCAATAGGATTATCAAGGTCGCAGCGGATGAATGAGAAAACGTGCGACTCCGGAATTTTCTACAAATGAAAGGTCGTCCTCATTGATCCTTTTGGTGTTTTGGCAATGTTTGTTGGTGAATCCGGGCCGGCGCGAAGGAGGAGATTATAAATCTCTTGATAAGAATCGACAGCGAGAATAAGATCAATTCCTCCGGACTGCAGAGGACGGGTCGAAGGATGGCAGGATTTAACGTTGATTCTCTACACTCCTAACAATGACAAGAGACTCGAGGAGGATGGACGAAGTACCCATATACCTCAGGTAATAGCCCAGATTATGACGGGTCGAAAAAACCCACTTTTTATCTCCAAGATAGCCCCAAAATTACCAACGGTGGGATTATGATTGGATCGAGCGGCTTTTGAACAAGGGTCAAAATAAGAATGGGGCAAAATTAGAGTAGATAAATCGGAGTTCGTCTTGGATGCTGGCTTCCTTTTGGCTGCCCAACCCAGCCACACTCACATGAAAGCGCAGGAAGATAGAAAGAGAAATTTAATTCCAGCATCCCCCAACATCCAACATCCCTAGGGGGGAGAGATATAGAATCAGCCGCATCTCATGGTGTCTTTGGCTAGCATGTCAATGGGTGACTCTGTGCATTAAAACGGTTGAACCTCATAGTCTCGAGTGGTTTTTGATCGCCGAGGATCCATTCACTGTCGCGTGTGCATACGCTAAAGAGAAATTCGGGGACTTGAGTGGCTGTAGAGTCAGTCCTTATCGTCGAGAGACGAGTGGATGATGATACATGGACCCTCTCGGAAGACTGCGACGACGCCACCGGGTTACCCGTTTCTGCTAAGCTTGAATCATGGCCTGGGAACCGCGATACCAGTACTAGTACTGTAAAATGCGGGCATAAAACTTGAGAGAGAGAGAGAGAGACACTTCAATTGATGTTCCCCCCATCAGCAGATACGGACCGACGTGCCACACCTCTTCCATGATTTGCGTATGATCTCCATCATCATAAGACAGATGCTGTTCTTCCCTTTCTGCGCGTACTGCGGTTGAGGCGGTGAAAAGACGAGGCGAGCACCCAGCCGAAAGATGACGGTGTCGGAGCGCCGTTATTAAGTTTAATATATTGGCACCCAATGAGACCGCTTTTCGGAACGAGATATGCACCTCAAAGTCCCGCATTCAGCTCTTCGTCGTGCGAACTGCTTCATCAAGGACGTCGGCAACGGAAAATACTAGCGGAGCCTACCGTCCGGCAGAGAGAGGCCGGCGGGGAGATGTAACCTTTAATCTACTATTTTGCGGAGGGCCACGTTGTTTTCCCTGGAGTGTCGACTGCCAGGGCAAGGGAACAAGCTCATGGAGGACGGGTAAAGGAAATGGCTCGATAATCGAGGAACGATTTGCCGTCTCGCTTTATGAACAAGTCTGGGATTCTAAGGGTCGTCCAGGTCCTGGATTGGGGGGTAAGGTTTGGCGAGCTGTCGCATCCCTTTTCTTTTATGGACAGGTACTTGTACACTATCGAGAGATGAAAAGCGCCTATTCGAAACTCCTCTCCAGGTAGTGAGGAAAGGGGAGAGAGATTCAACGGAAATAAAGAGGGGAGTTAATATTACTTCCTTCTTGTTGGATACTGACTCTCTTTACGAGCGTGTCAACCCTTGTGGAGGAAAACCCCCGAATCATATTTAATCAGTCGGTCGAAAAGATGGACGAGCAGGTCAGTCTGGTACTCTGGGTGCTCAAATTCATGGAAAGTATTGAGATCCGGTCTGCCTATCCAGAAAAGGGGGGGGGAAAGAGGATCGTGACCCGCGAGAGAAGAAGCTACCAGGGGAATTGACGCAGATTAATGAAATACTCCTCCTACCTACCTTATTATTCAAGTTGACGGGGGTTTCCTTTCCCTTTCCGCCTCTTTTAGGAATGGGGGTGCTAAGAATAGCTCGTCGTCCTCAAGAGTGGACATGTGAAGTACCTCCGTGTGACTTGTGGAGGCTCTGCACTTCGAACAAGGTGTAATTGGATAAATGCAAGTCTAATAAGTCTGGGGGGCACTCCAAATGAGCTACCTAGTAAAATTTATTAGTAAGGCCCGTGAGGTTCGGAGACCAATCTCAACCGTCATCTACCTATGGAAGTCCGCATACCGTGCGGAAGCAGGTCCGCAACGATCGACCATCTGACAAGACAGCAAAGTACGATGAGATATCACCATTTGACACTCGCTCAATCAGTATCTGTACCAACCGGCAAAGGCCGAGGCAGTATTTTTCACGTGATGAGGATGTTGGCCTTGACCCCTGGACTCCCTAGACCCCGCAATTTTACTAGTAGTGCATTGGGGTTGACCGAGGCACCCCCAGTCGATTAAGTCGAGAACGTGATTTTTCGTGAATCCAAACCTAGGTACCTTAGAACCATATCATTTACTTCTTTCATTCCTCTGTCACCGATCCACTGACAAAGACATACCTTCCTCGTTGTGCTTGTCAACCTTTTCATTTTCGTTGATCTCCCCAAAAGCTTCAATACCCCTTCCTCTCCCCCTTTGATTGAGCCATGGCTGGTCTTAGTGCGAGTCAGGCTGACATCCTCGCCCCTTTGGCAGTGGGACTCCCAGATGGCCCTGTTGACTCTTATTTTAACCCGGAACAATGGGCCACATTGTTGGCCATTTTGGACACGGTCATTCCCTCAATTCGAAGAGAATCGACCACAGAAAAGAAGAAGTCACAGTTGACTGTCTCAGACGTGGAGTATAATGCTGCAGTCGACCATTTGAAGATAAATCTTGTCAATTCTCCAGACAGCGAGTCCTTGGATGAGTATCTTGATGAAAATTGTTCCGATAATCCTCAGTTCCAGAGTTTGCTGAAGCGGTACCTCATACACTATGCTCGAGATGATGCGAGGTCTGGTCTGGCGTTCATCCTGTCAACTTTGAAGTGGGTTGAGCTCCCTCTAAATACATATTTCCATGTCGGCTGGCATGAAGAGTAATCATATCTAATCAGGCTACAGTACCCGAGTTGGAAGCTTGATGCTGACCGGATCAGCAACTCCATTCTCGCAACAACCAATTGACGTCCGAACGCAAATCCTTGAACGGTGGCGCCTATCATATCTACCACCTCTGAATGCTATTTACAAGCAAATGACATTCGTTGGCAAGAATCTCTGGCTCAAAACTAGCCCCAATTTTTACCGACTCTCTGGATTCCCAAAAGTACCCGATCACTACAAACCTGGCGAACATTACCAGTACGATTTCTTGAAATTCCCCGCTGGCGAGGGACCACATGTTATTGAGACCGACGTTGTGATTGTGGGCTCTGGATGTGGTGGAGGGGTATGCGCCAAGAATCTTGCCGAAGCGGGACATCGCGTCCTAGTTGTGGACAAATCATATTATTTCTCTCCATCTCAGCTACCCATGTCAGAGGAGGAGGGCGGAATTCATTTGTTCGACAACGGAGGAGTGACAACCTCTGATGACGGCTCTATCAATGTGATTGCCGGTAGCACTTGGGGTGGTGGTGGAACTATTAACTGGTCTGCCAGTCTTCAGACCCAGGAATACGTACGCCGAGAATGGGCTCAAGACAGAGGTCTCAAGTTCTTCGAAACTGCCGAGTTCCAAAATTGTCTTGACCGCGTTTGTCATCGTATGGGCGTCTCGGCAGACCATATCCGCCATAATCACGGGAATCAAGTCATCTTGGAAGGGGCAAGAAAACTTGGATACACTGCAAAGGCTGTTCCACAGAATACTGGCGGCACAGAGCACTACTGTGGTTACTGCAGTATGGGATGCGGTGCAGCGCAAAAACAAGGACCGGTTGTTTCCTTTCTACCAGATGCTGCGAAAGCTGGAGCAGAGTTTATTGAAGGCTACAGAGTTGAGAAGGTCTTGTTTGACGAGTCTTCTAGTGGTAAGAAGGCAATTGGCGTGAAAGGAACTTGGACATCGAGAAATAGCCAAGGTGGTGTAGATGGACCGGAGTCTGGACGAACAGTTCGAGAAGTTATTGTGAAAGCGAAGAAGGTCATCCTATCTGCTGGAACCCTATGGAGTCCAATCGTTCTCATAAACAGCGGTCTCAAGGTAAACCTCCACTCAAAAAATAATCCTCCCACTAACATCCCCAGAACCGGCAAATCGGTCGCAACCTCTATCTCCATCCCGTCAACATCGTCGCCGGGGTCTTCAAAGAAGACGTCCGACCCTGGGAAGGCGGAATCCTCACCACCGTCGCCTCCTCCCTCGAGAACCTCGACGGTCACGGCCACGGCGCCAAACTTGAAGCCACGGTCATGCTCCCCGCCCTCTTCCTCACCCTCCTGAACTGGCCTTCCGGCTTCGGCTTCAAAATGCAATCCTTGAAATTCCGCCATATGAATGGCTTTATCTCCATCGCTCGGGACCGCGACACTGGCCGTATCTACCCTGATGCCGCAACAGGTCTCCCTAGGATTGAGTACACGCCTAGTGCGTTCGATAGAGCGCATATTATGGAAGGTAATGTTGCGTTAGCTAAAATGTGTTATATGTCCGGAGCAACCGAAATCCATGTGACGATCGACGGCGTGAAGCCATTCATTCGAGACGAAAACGTGGTGAACCCATCCGAAGAAGCAGATCCAGGTGTTACGAACCCGAGGTTCGAGCAGTGGTTGACGGAATTACGAAGGGTTGGGAATAAGCCGCCTGCGGGGACATTTGCGTGTGCCCATCAGATGGGCTCGAATCGCATGAGTGTGAGGGAGAGAGATGGGGTTGTTGATCCGAAGGGACGGGTGTGGGGAACTGAGGGTTTGTATGTCAGTGATGCGAGTGTGTTCCCTTCGGCAAGTGGCGTTAACCCGATGGTCACCAATATGGCGCTTAGTGATTGGATATCGAGGGGTGTGAGTAAGGGGTTGAGGAGTACAGGTGCGACGGAGGCGAGATTGTAGAAGATAAGTTGCTTAGATGTTTACTTTTAAATCCTGAAATCCTTGTGTCAACTCACGCGCGTGCTCATTTTTCACGCTTGATTCACAATGTTGGGTTTCATAGCATCTATTTCTACACACGAGGTTGTGAAAGGCTATAATCCAACATCGTGATCTATTATGGATTCTTCTCCACGCATGGTCAGAAATCCGTCAAATTGACTACTTCAATGCTTACACACCTCCGAACCTAGGGTACTTAGTTTTTGTTTTTTGGTGGGTAACTCCTTGCTCGCTTTGCTAGTGCCATCGTTATCACCGGCATACGGACATTTAGGAGGCGATTTTCCCTTGAGATGTGCTTCAAACCAGCCCAGCCGCATGGTGGAAGTGATGTTCGTTCGAGGCTGGCCGGAAATTGCTAGCGTTTTATTGCGGGCGACGGCGGGTTGGACGAGACGAGCGGTGCGTTCAGGGGGGTTGGAGTTGCTAGAGGCAGAACTAGCACCCACATGACGCTCTGTGGTTAACAGGGTATCACGAGGAAAGGTTCTGCTAGATTCTCTACGGGCCGTTATAGTAAGGTGAGATGACGCAGCTTGCTAAGCTCCTCTTCGTTCATCTCTCTTCTGAGCTTGTGTAAACGCAGACGAAACCCTATCCCGTGAGTTGTTATCGGCAAGGTGGTGGCCATCTCGTCTGCTCCTGGATGGGTACTCAGAACACATCATTTGTCTTTGTTCGAATGATGGAGTAGGACTTGAAAGGTCAGCGCTTGGTTTCACTCCCCTACTAAGAGCCATTCTCCTCGATCCAGGGATCAGCGTGTTCGGAACTTCTGAGGCACGGCAACAATAGACTGCCTCACTCTGATCAGGCGAGGGAGTCTTTAATAAGGGCATCGTTTTGGAGCTCTCTGGAATTAAGCGCAGTGTGCCAAGTGGTGTATTAATCACTCATTCTGCATTTTTGGCGGCTGCTATCCATAGCAACAACACTGTTTCATCCTGCCTAGACCCGTGAAGAGTTACGTGCGAGGAGGCTGTTCTAGAGTTTGCGATGATCGAGCGCTGGCTAAGCTGCGTGCTCAAGACCCCGATCGAGTAGTCTCAGCGAGCTCCCTTCCCTCCAAACGCGTCAGGAAATTCTTAGTATCTTGTGAGGTGTAGCAAAGCTGTCGAGGGAATAAAGCATTGCTAAAACATTTGTTGTCTTATTAGCTTCGAAGCACTCAAGGCTCCCAAATCAAATATTTGTTCAAGGTTACGCCGATGACATAGACTCTACTCTCTTGTCTTGTGCGTAGAGTCGTTAACTTCAGCAAAGCCATGCTCGATTTAAGCCGCAGACCAAAGTAGCTTAATTGACATTGATTGTGCAATCCCACGTTCTTTCGCCCTTCACGCCCTTGATATGTAAACGTAAATTTTTCGTTCTGCATCACTCACTCATTTCCCCTCAGCTCTTCCCCCAAAAATTCTCACCACTCCTCCGTGGCAACCCAAATTCTCGTTCTCGGTCTTTCAAGCATCGTCTTGCGACATCGTTGAAGAAGTTTCTTTCACCAAACAGCACAATCCCAAGAACAATCCCAAGGCCAGGGCCACATTCTCCATCTTGAACAAAGAATATCTAGCTCTAATCACCTCAACTCCTATATGTGGTGAATTTTCCCTCTCTTTCCTCAATACCGTCCGAATCAGATCGCTAATCTCTAAAATCACACACTATCACATCTGGGTTCGCCTATAAATGACTCGTTTGACAAGTGGCTCCTGCAATACATCTGCAGATCTTAAAAACTGTGGGAATATGCCCGCGATTACGTATGAAGAGCTGTGGGGAACGAAACCTTGGATGTACTAATTTTTGTCCACCATATTCATCGGATATTTAGCTGAAGAAATTTCAGGACAATAGTCGCTGGCCAGAAAACGGCATGGTATTGCAAGTGTTCGGAATGGACGACCAGACGAAACGAGAGGAAATAGGAATGTTCAAATACGTGGAATAATGTCACACTTGCTTGTACCTTCGTTTGTGTCCATCCATGCTCTCTTGGACTGTGGGATACGAGATTACGGGATATTGGGAAAGTCCTAAAAGACAACTTCGATAGACTTCAAGAATTTATTAAAGTCCAGAGTTTCACCATTCATAATTTGAGGGCTAATTATTTAGGTTTCACAAGTATCTATTAATCGTGCCCGTCATTATGCAGTGCTCCTAATAAAGAGTAAATGCTATGTCCGTCCATCTATGAACACCGTGCAAGAGCAACTCCCTGCCATGCTCAATATGACCGCAAACTAAGCCCATGCAGTTTTTGGCGACCAGAACGCCAGCAAGTAAAGCAAAGGTATCATGATAGGGTATCCACCAACTCCACGCTCTATAGCGATTAAAAAAATACTGCGCCGATAAGTGACGACCCCTCCTGAGGTCGACCAAGGGTATGATAATAAACAGAAGGAAACTATTGTACAAAGAGGTGAGAACGGTGTTAGTCTTTTCCTGATAGTGTCACGCTCGAGGTTCCTCGTGAATTTCGCTTTGCACCGTCCTGTGATTTTCGGATTTCGGATTCTGCCCGAACGGGAATTCGTTTCGATGGTGGAGAAGTGCCACCTTTCGATGGAGAAGTTGATGAAGATGATTTGGCAGCTTCGCGCCTTCTCTTGAGGCGTTTCATGTACATCTCATCGCTCTCTTTAAAGGGAAGTGGTTTCTTTCCGGTGACAGGTTCCCGCAACGGTCTTGGGCCTGGTTTTCTTGCCATCGCTTCAAACATATCCGACTGGGGTTTATCTGTTAGCTGAATTGAGCCCCAAAGCTGATTTGAGACTTTGCACAATCGAACGCGGAGATGATTTATCGCTTGATGCCGAATGAGAAGAATGGTTGCTTGATGTCGAACGAAGAGAAGTATGACCACTTGATGTGCCTACCTTGGCGGCACTATCACCAATTTCTGGTTGAGTCATCGAGGCTTCTCGAGTAGCAGCTAGATTAGCCAGGGTAGAGCAGCGTGCCTCGCAGCGTGCTATCATTTCCTCTCTTGTGCCACTGATGCTTAATAAGTGGGTAATGAGGTACTCTACAAGCTCTCGATCGAACCACAGCCGAAAGTTTGGAGGAAGAACTTTCTTGAGAGATGTATGCTCGGCTTTATTTGACTGCGAGGTACTTAAATCTCCCAAAGGCACCTTGGGTTTCGCATCATGATGGGGAAATACAGAAGACGGGTTTGAAAGCAGACGTGGGGGTGGGTCATTGGACGCCATAGATGATGTGCTTGACTGTGAAGCCATTGATTTGACAACACTGAGCGCAAACACATCGGAGGTCATCCGTCCATTGAGTAAAGCTCGGCATTTGTCCGTACTAGCTTCCAGAATATTCGTGGCTATTCTTGTCGCTCGTGCCACTTCCTTGCTATCTGGACCAGCAAGTTTTGTAAGCGCGGCTGTGATGTCAACAGAAAACTTTGAGGCAGTAGCATAATACTCCTTATCCAAATCTGGTGAAGGCACATGCGTTCGCTTGTTCGCTTCGATGAGTGCTTTGTAAATGCAGAGTCGAATCATTTTGGAACTACGAACCTTTTTCGTCGAGTCTCCAGCTACTACCGTAGAAGGCGGTTTGTTTGTGCTAGGAGTCCTAGTCAATGCCTCAGCTTCGGCGGTGATGCTCTTCGAACGTCGAGGATCTTCTTTCTGGACTGCTGTTGACTTCCTACCATCAGGAGTGCTCCGACGGATTTTCATGCTTGTTCCAGCAATGGGAGAGCGACCACGAGCGTTTGGTGATCCATTAACGGGTCGGTCGGAGGTCTTTACAGGAGTGGGAACCACTGTGCGAGCTGCTGCGCCGTTACCTGCGGCAATTGAATGCCTATTCGCATTACCAAGGACAGGTCGAGGATCTTCATTAATATGAGTCGAAGGAGCAACTGGACGGACATTAGATGATTTTGACATCGCGGACGTTCCAGTCGGAGTCGTCGCATGAGTCTGTCGATGAGTATCAGCTGGGGCCAGATGTTGTCCTGGTTGCGAAGGTGCAGGCATAGTTTGTCTTAAAAACTGAGCCTGTCGCTTTTGCAGTAGAGCGTAATAAGCTGCTGGATCTGAGCGCTCGAGTTTCTTATCACTGAGGAGCTCGTCAACCTCTTTCTGCTCTTCTGCTGTGAGCTTATCGTCATCATCTCGTTCGAAAGTATCGGTTTGCACAATTGCACGAATAGAATCACTTTCTGCTTGACCCTTTAGTATTTCGTCGAGGACCAAGGGATCCATGCCATCAAACTCCGAAAGGTCTGACTGTTCCACACGCTTTGGCTCAAACAGGAAGTCGGCGATGCTTTTCTTGGCCCATGCGATTGGATTCTTCTTGTCGACCACTCTCGAAGCCAGTTGTGTCTTGAAAATAGCCTTATTATGAACACTGTCCTCAAAGGTACCCCCAGCCACGAATCGATAAACGAAGACGGCTCTCTCTTGAGTAATGCGATAGGCTCTCCCCACTGCCTGTTCCTCGTGAACAGGATTCCAATTGAAATCGAAAATGATAACTCGATTTGCACCGACCATGTTCAACCCGACGCCACCCGCTCTAGTGGATACCAGGGCTACTTCCATGTCCCCGTTGTTGAAATCTCTGACCATTCCTTGGCGCGACCTCATCTCAGTCTTCCCATCAAGTCTGACATATTTCCTTCCCTGCCTCTTGCAAAGAGCTTCGAGGTAATCGAGAGTCGCAATGGAATGTGAGAAGATGAGCACTTTCTCCTTGACCACTCGACAGGCGTCTAATATCTGGGAGAGGATTTTGACTTTGTTGGAGAGATGAATGGACTTCAGATCTGACGCCTCGGCTTTAAAGAGCGTCGTGATCTCGTCAATCAACTCCTGAGAAACTCCGACTTTCCAGACTGGAGCATCGAGATCTATGTCTTGGTCCGTTCCGTTCCCGCTAACCTCTTTGGTAGCGTCTTCCTTACGCTGGTTAAGCTTGGCGTTGAAGCATTCTGGATGGTTGCATAAAAGAGAGAGAATTGCAAGCCAATGCCATACTGTTGCATGCGTCACCTCTCCAGTTTTCGTTGTATTATATGCTTTTCCCGCCATCATTGACTTGACATAAATAGAATACGCCTTTGCCTGGAGATCGGTGAGGGGAACAGTGATCACAAATTCTTTCTTTGGCGGTAGATCATTCCGAAGTACAGATATATCAGCTCGATGGACTTTAGGGGAAAGGTCCTCCTTCAATACACCCAGCATCTTAAGACTCTTCCGGCGTTCGGCTGCGGTACTGTCCTGATAGAGGCCGTTTTGGATGGGTTCGACGTATTTGGCGCGAAACTCAATAGCCGGCCCTAAGTAATTGGGAGCTAGCCATTCGATCATTGTATGATATTCTTCCACATTATTGGCAAGCGGAGTCCCCGTCAATGCAATGCGACTTTTCGATTTGAATTGAACAGCGCATTTGGTGATAGCGGAGTTGGCATTCTTCATTTTGTGAGCTTCATCAGCTACAATAATGTTCGGGCCTTCCAGTAATTGTTGCTTAACCTTTTCGTGTTCAGTTTCGGACAGAGGTGGATCTCGAGTTTTTGTCTTCTTGTTTTCGATATACATCCTGAACATTTCATAGCTCAAGATAAGGACTCCTCCATCGTGGTACCATCGTTCGATTTCTCGCAGTCGTTCTCGGGCTTTGGTCGAATTTACTTTGCGAAGATCACCTAAGATATCTTTTGGAGCCCACAACAGCAGCTCTTCCTCCCAGTTGTTAATCAATCCAGGAGGGCAAAGAATCAGGGTCTTTGAGGCACGAAGACTTTGTGGGATTTGGGAGTATACGGTCTCATCAGTTGATGCGGAAGCTTCTGCTATTGCCACTAACAAGGTGATACTAGAAGGTCAGCCAAAACAGAAAGCATAGGGGTATTGATGTACTTACACCTGCATGGTTTTCCCCAGCCCCATAGTATGAGCAAGAAGGCAACCTTGCATCTCATTTTCATCGCTCACAATCTGTGTCCACATGAAACGAACTCCATCAATTTGATGTGGCTTGATATCATGGGCAATATGTTGGTTGACATAGATGAATCCTTGTTCATCATACTTGCCATCATTTATGATGATCTCATATTGACTATCGCCAGACATCTTCAATCTAGACTGTAGCTTTGCCCGCCGCCTTTCTAAGTCTTCTTTCCGTTTGTGTTCTCTCTCACGAAGGTTGCGGGCGTTGGCGTCTTCGAAAATTGGGTTCTTTCGCAGTTTACGAGGAGTATCCTGATTAGCCTGCTCGGGGTCCTCTTCGTCACTTGTACTGCGCAATTTTAGCATATATGAAGCGGAAGGAAGGGGATAGTACTGACCTAATAGCTCTAACACGTTTAACTGCAGATTGTGGACCTTCATCCCCGCTGTCGTCTTTATTTGAACACCCCTTGAAACATTCTTCGAATTTTCGAGCAAGAGCATAGAAACTACTAAACCATTCGTCATGCTTCTCTTGCAGAGTTTCCAGCCCCTTTTTGGATGGTTTGACCTTGGGAACAAATTTGCAATATACGTAGATCTCGAAGAGCCATAGATATAAAAGCAAGGTAGCGAAAGTCTCGTTGTCCATTCCCTTCACACTGTCCTCCTTAGCAATAGCAGCCTCCACGACGTTGGACATGTTGCTCCATAGATCTACTTCGGAAATATTCGAAATGAAGGAAAAAATTCGGACGTGCAATTCAGGTTTCCAGTAAAGAGCTTGAATAAGCAGGCGTTCTCTGTCCCCGATATTGGTCCAAGCTTGATAATTGTATCTCGAGATCTCTACAGGATTGTCAAGAGGAGGTAGGTTATTGGGGTCGGGCGAGTTTGTGGTCTTTATTTCATCACTATCCGATATTGAAATAGCTCTGGGACTCTTAAATGGGGTATTGCGAGTAAAGAGCCTGATGGCGGTTCTCTTGTTTGGCGGTGTTCTGAGATCCACAACATTATCATCAGCGGTATCATCAGAAGATAGCATCGTGAGGTCCACTACGTCGTTGGTACGGTCAGATAAAGCCGAAGGGAATCCAGCAAACTTCGGATCTTCTTTGGGTGGTGACTTTTTAAAGGGGGTCACGGGAGCGGAGGAGTGCTGAGGCGTCCTATCAACAGACCGGAAAGTTTGAGCGGAATCTGACATAGCCTCTTCCTGATCCGAAGCACTATATTTCACCCGGAAGTTGATATTCTTTCGGCCCGTATCCGACCTTGGGGTATCGTTGAAAATACTTGTATCAGAAGCTGCTGTCTCATCTTCTCCCTCGCTGTCTGCAAGGCTAAGTTCTATTTCTTCAGAGCTGTGATCGTCGACAATGAATTCATCCATATCCTCGTCAGAAGAGTACAATTCTATGTCACTTCCTACGGATTCTCCTTCCTCGCCAGTCTCGCTGGTGGACTTTTTCGAGGCCGGGGGTCTGGGTGCGGGCTTTTCTGGACGAATCTTGCTTTCGATAATGGACTTCTCCCAAAGCCAACCCTCACGATCAAAAATGCTCTGCTCCATACTACGAGCCTGTTTCTTGACTGAGAGTGGGCTTGTCCAAACCTCAGTGGCAATCTCCTTCCGTAGCTTTGGGATGCGGTCGTTGTTCATGCGACTAAGGTTGTCACGAATCTCTTGAAGGTGGGCTTGTCTATTCTTGCGTAGGCGAGTCGCCTTCCAAAGTTTGAACGCTCGACGCTGCTTTTTAGGCAACTTTTCCTTGTTCCACTTGATAATAATCTCGGCGATGCTCTCGTCGATAGCATGATCGATCTCCTCCAAGGTGAGGTGGCGCTTCTTCGAGTTTTGCTTCGGTTCGGTCCCTTCAAGAGTTCCACGCTCTTCTTCAATCTCTGCCCAAGTCTCAAGATCAAATTCATTATCTTCGTCAGATTCTCCATAAATGGGTAGGACTTCATCACCTCCTTCAATATGTTGATATCTTTCTAGGACGTCAGGGTCGAATCTGTCCTGAAAAGGTTCAAAGTTACCCCACATGGCCGGCTTGAAGTTGACTTGCTGATCATCATAATTTCGAGGTTGCGGAAGAGGAGCTTCGGGGTCGATTTCAGGCCAAGATGACAATTCTTCCCGTCTAGCGTGGATTTTGCCGTCTGGATCTGAAGAGAATAAAGTGAAAGAAGGATTATGGTGTCTGGGGGTGAGCTTCACCGGATAAGGACGGACAGCAGAGTGTTGTTTGCCTTCCCTAGAGATAACTTGTCGTTCTGAGCGTAGAAAATTCTTCATGACGCGATGCACATATAAACGGCGTCCGCTGGATATGTTTCTCCCGCCGTGGGAGAATTCTGCGACGTCTTCAGCCGGGGACATCTCTTGCCCAACCAATATTCCATCATAGAAAATGTTGTCCACGGGAATCTTCTGCTTCCCTAGATAACCTGTCGCAAGAGCATTGATCGATCTCTCTGTCCGCTTCTGAACGACCTTTTGGAGTAGATTCTCAGCTGCAGTCAAGCCTCGCTCTCTATCTTCGTACAATGCTTGCTCTTCTTGGAGTCGAGACTTTCGGAGAAGCTCGCCATAATCATATGGTGCTTCATCATCGGAGTCTGGTTGACGAATAGGCACCAGCCTCTTCTTGTTGTTCTTGTCAACATAAGGAACGCCAGGCTCAACAGTAACAGACTCTTCTAGAGGATGCACTTCGGATTCGCCACCTTGGTTGCTACCATCGAAATCAACTTCATTAGCGTTTTCGTGATTGCTTTTTAAGCCTTCCGGAACAAGACGAACCGCTTGATTCGGAATCTCGCGGTTTCTATTCGGGTCAATAACAGAAGTGATTAAAGTAGGCGCAATTCGTTTTCTTTTCTTTCCATCAGCCTCAGGAGCGGGGTTCGTAATCAGGTTGGAGACAGGGTTCTGCTCAAAGCCTATTTGATCTGAGGGAGCCACTTCCAAGGGCGGATGATCTCCACTCGGGAGGGGAAGGTTTCCTACAGGAATCTCAAGGTCTAATCGACGCCGCTTAGTGCCCGAAGAACCCGTGAAGACGAATTCTCCATTGGTAGCTCGGTTCTCAGCAGGCGTGATAGGTTCTTGACCTTCAGGTAGCTGAGGAGATGCAGTGTCTGCAGGAGAGCCCGGACCAATGCGTGTACTTGGCGATATGGCTGGGAGGCTGTACTGCGGGAAGCCGAATTGCAGCGGATCGAATCCAGGTTGGGGAAAATACTGACTAAACCCTCCAATGCTTGAACTATGATGGGAAGCTAAGCCATATCGAAGTTGCTTTTGTATATGTGACTGATATTGTGCACTCTTCAATCTTAGCTCGTCAATAGCACCTCTGATGAAGGCTCTTTGTCCCAAGGCCTTGATGCTGAATTCGGTCCTCAAAATATTGTCATCCACGTCTAACAGCAGCACGCTGCCATTGACCTCTTGCTCGCGAAGATTATTTTCGAGGGTCGCAGGATCTGGTCTTGATTCCGTTCGAGGTTGCCAGGATCTATCCGAGGTGCAAAGTTCTTGAACAACCCTATCAACCCCCCACAGCCAAGGGTCATCCATGATACCCAGTATCTCTGATTCTAGAGGTAAAGATGTGATATCAATCGGCGTAATCGGTATGCGATCAAGCCAATGAAGTACGTTGGCGCTCCCTGTGAAATTGAATTTAGCCATGAGTGTTTAACATTGTGAGTTCAATGTTGCGGAGAGAAGGAAACGAAAACATTGAGGCACGTAAAGTACGCATGAGTAGTCAATACTAGATTATCGAAGGTCGGGAGGTGCAAATCCCCGCCAAAGCTTTGAGCCTTGGAAAGTGCAAAGATTGCGTGAAGAACTTGCAACGAAAGAGTACGCAAAAGTATGATAACTCACCCTAAAGGAAGCCGTCGAGATATTTGCACCGAAGGGCAGCAAACATCGATAACATGGATTAAACTCAATATTTGAGACTTCGATAGAAGTAATATCGACGAAATGGTGGACTCTTGAGTCAACAGGCTTCAGCACACAGCGCGCAAAGTGTCGATTTGGTCCGGGAAAAGCTGAAAATGAATTGCAGACTCTTTTAAAGAAAGATCGCAGAGGCCGTTAAGTATAGTACAAGGGAAAAGAGTGCACGTGGAGGAGAGAAGATCGAAAGGTTTATTGTTGAAGGTTGTAGTTCTCTTCGAACGCGGTCTAGGAAGTATAGAAGCGGCTACCGCGTCAGGAGGGGGGCCCTTATCTTAGCGTGCTTTGGCGATTAACTTTTGATTTGAGTGAATGCCGTGACCATCAAGCGTTAACGAAAGCGTCTTACAAATCAAGGCATCTTTAATTCAACTTGAGACGTCCTCCCCTTTCCCAAGCGACCGCAAATTCAAAATCTTGTTACTAGAATAGCACGCACTTCCAACGTCGTCTTTACAAAAATGGATCTCTTAAACCCGACCTATCAACTCACCAGCGCAGACGCTGAGCAACTCCTCTCAACAATCAAAGACTGGTCAATTGCTCATGGCTTAGCGGTTAGGCCGCCACCTTCTCTAGTATCAAGTGAAGCAGATCCTCATGGAGTCTTGGCAACAACTGCTCCAGTCACGTTATTTCCCAGTCCCTTTCCTCGAATATGCTTCGAACAAGCCCGGTCTGTTCAGAGAGCGTATAATCAGTTGTATGCAGCAATTGCACAAGATGAATCATTTCTAAAAGGAATCGTGCAAGAGTAAGCTAGTTTCTTATCCCCGTTTGTGAGTTTGGGGTTAGGATCGAGGTTCCCGTAATATTGCTAGAGAATAGAAGCTGAGCCTATAGAATCCTTGAAGTCGACGAGTTTATTGCTGAGCTATGGCAGGTGCACTTGAAAGTCAAGGAAGAAGGCTACGTGCAGGTACGAGGAATATTTATTCAGAATAATGCAGTTGCTCAAACCTTTGCAGAACCTCTCTTTAGGCCTCTTCAGATCCGATTACATGGTTCATCAGGCAGAGGCTGATGCAACACCAGTGATTAAACAAGTAGAATTCAACACCATTGCCTCTTCCTTTGGCGGTTTATCATCACAAACTTCTGGTTTGCACAGGTAAGTAAGATTCTCCTTTAGGAGGATATAAATTGACATAGGAGAGGTTCTTATCCGAAGTAGATTATCCTTTGCTTGAGAATCCAATTCCAAAAAGCAGGCTAGATCTACCCGATAATTCTAGCACCAGTGGTCTGGCTTTTGGGCTGAGAACTGCTTTTGACACATATCAAAAAGCGAATTCTAGCAAAGAATGCTGCATAATATTCCTCGTCCAGGATCCAGAAAGAAACATATTCGATCAGCGGCACCTCGAGTATAAATTACAAGAGAGCAGCCCCCCTCCACGCGTCTTCCGCCTACCTTTCTCCAAAATCCTCTCTCAAACCTCTGTAGCCGATACTCCAAAACGCCAACTCCTTTACCACCTACCAAATAACCCTTCAAAAACATTCGAAGTTGCTGTTGTATATTTCCGCGCAGGTTATGGCCCTCAAGACTACCCTGACCCCATTGCCTGGCAAGCCCGCCTGCATATCGAGCGCTCAAATGCCATTAAATGCCCCTCTATCCTAACCCAGCTCGCGGGCGCCAAAAAAGTGCAACAAGTGCTCGCCACCCCGAAATCAGCTTCTCAAACCTCAATCTTGGCCCACTTCACGAATACCCCGCCACCAATAATAGAGGATTTAGAAAAAACGTTCACAAACATATTCCCACTAGATGACTCACCAGCTGGTCTCACCGCTCGAAAAATTGCCACAGATCTCGAGCGCTGCAAAGGCTATGTCCTCAAGCCTCAACGTGAAGGTGGAGGAAACAATATCTACCGTTCTGCGATCCCACCTTTCCTTGCCTCCCTCCCCGAAACGCATTGGAAATCCTACATCCTAATGGAAATCATTACACCTCCACCTATGCACAACTTCATTCTCCGTAATGGGGTCATTGAGCAAGGGGGTGTGATTTGTGAGTTAGGGATCTATGGAACGTGCTTGTGGGACCAGGAGACCAAGGAGGTGTCGCACAATGAGGAAGCAGGGTATCTACTAAGAACGAAAGGCGATAAGAGTGAGGAGGGAGGAGTAGCCGCAGGATTTGGAGCCATGGACAGCTGTTCTTTTGTCTGAGTTGGAGATGAACTAGTTAACCTTTGCAATTCTTGGACGATAACGACTACTAGGATTAGGTTGGTATTATGATAAATTTGACTTGTCTTCGAGTCGAAAAATTTTCTATTCTTCTTTCTGTATCGTTTTTAATCATACTAACTTATTCATTGAATCCTTTCAGCTCTCCAATATTTCTCTGAGCCTCGACTTTTCCCATAAAGGGATATACACCATTTCAGATCTCTCAGGCCGCTGCAATTTTCTTCGTCTGATTAGTCCAAGGCTGACTTTGCCTCGCATCTCGCAAATGCAGGTTTTCAAGCTTCCTCATGCCACAGTCTGGCAAGAAATTTTGCTCAAGAGAAGGCTTCACCCAATCGTTGAATCTCTGCACTCTTGCTATAAAAGTATCGAGCAAGGTCAAATACTCGATCGCAAATATAACGGCAAAGAGGGAAGACGATCAAATGTCTCGAGCGAAATACGCTTCATCTAGCCCTAATCTTATGCCCTAATCTCCCCTATTTTGTATGTTCATCTTCCATTCGTTTGAATTATACCCTGACGAGTCTATGGCTTGCTCCACGTAAGCATGCGGATCTATTAGCCTTCTTGTGTAACAGTCTTAGGATGAAGAAGCTCTTCATCTAAATCGCTCCTCGTCGGTCCATGAACTTTGGCTTGTTGCACTTCACACGAGTGAGTCCTACAAGCTACTTCAAGCTCATTTCTTGAGTTTAGCCCAATTATTGGAATGGTCTATCCAAAAATACGGTTTTTATCACATCGACGAGCATGTCCTCTATATAGCTCAGCTCATTGGTCACTTCACCTGCTAGATTAAATGAATCAGTCGGGGCCTCTGTCTGAACTCTGATTTGTTGCATATCGAGGAGCAAAAGGGTCTTGTGCTGGCTCAGATCATTGGCCACTTCAACCTTTGAATTCAGGGTCGGCACAAATCAGCATACGTCTCCTTCTAGCTAGCTCAGATCGCTTGGCGGTCTCGATCCAATCAATCACATTATTCCAATGAGTAATTCGTTTGTTGCACATCGAGATGAAACGCATTCTTAGAGTCTGACCAATCGAAGTTTTCTCTCTTACATTGGCTTGATCCGATGTTCAAAGTTGTTAGGAAAATCCTGGCTTGCTGCACGTCTTGTATTGTTCGGGGTTAGCGAGATGGACATAGTATAGTTCCCAAGGTTTGAGTCGCGACAGATCTGAGAGGAACTTCAATCTCATCTCCTTCTTAGATCAAAAACTATTCCTCTAAGTGACGTCCCTCAAGAAAAGCAGATGCAGGAGCGACTATGCGTTGCAACATCAACCCACGTGACTTTCACATCTGACAGCGAAATTACGAAGCTCCCGTCATCAGCTTGGCGAACAGTGGCATCGTTAGTGAACTGGATAGCTAAATATCGAACTCTTATGTAAGGTTGAAATTGTTACCTTCAGGCTGCCGGTCAAGTCAAAGTTGTATTCAAAATCATGGTTCGTAATCTCGCTGCGTTTTCACGTGTCTGCGAGCCAAGACCCATCGCTTTGGACATGTAAATTAGAATTTATGAAGCTATCGAATTTAATAAGATTTGTTCTCGGGCTCTATGACGAAGAAGCTCGAGCAGACCATTCGCATTGGCTCGTTCAAGTCCCCACCGGTACATAGCGAGTTTTCACCCAGGCATTTCGATTTCGTGGAAGGACTACGAGTCACTCCTAAAATCTTCGGGTGGGCCATGAATCCATTGATTTCTGAAGCATATTGCTGGGCGGCATTGAAGCCTTGGTGCCATTTTCATTTTCCTGATGAAATCATCTGTACCATACAATTCAGCGGCTCCAAAGTTCAAATTCCTGCCAGGTTTGTCCCAAATAGAATTGCGAGTCACATAATCAGATGCCAATACAAGTTTCATAAATCCTAGTCTGAAATTTCAAGGGAAATAGATGACTCCTTGGTGAAATTTCGTTCTGAACTAGAGATGTCATTCTTTCTTGCAGCCTGAGGACTCTAGTTTCCCCCTTTTTTAGACGAGATTCAAAACTTTACGGCGGCAGTGACGGTCGCATTTCATTCATGTAATATAATTTTTGGAAGTCTCGGATGAGAATATAAGTATAATTGAGAACTTCAAGTTTCGAGTTCGCTTCAGGTACAGGAATTTTGTCCATTTACCTTAAGAAATTTCCCCTATGAGCTGGAAAAGGGGCAACAGATCTGCTCCGAGACTCAACGAAGAGTGGGAAATGTGACAGGCCCAATGGCATCTACTGTACTAATAGCGTCATGCTTGAGGTATCGGAGGTCTCTTGATTTCTTCCCCTAGCCCAGCATCATCTTCCCCCAAGCCGTTTCAAGTCACAACGTAAACCACCCCTTTTGTTCTAGTACAGACATATATCCTAATTTCACTGTTCAAAAGCGATAGATGATACTGAGTCAGTGACTCAGAGGTCACAAGTGTTGTAATTTTCATTCATTAATAGTGGTCGACCAAATAATTCAGCTAGAGTTCCTCTCAGTTCAAATGCAAATCTCAACCCCCATTCGTGAACCAAATAATCACCCCTTCCTCGGTTCATATACCAATTGCTATTTTCAGATGAGATAAGTTAGATCGTGAGTCTTGTACCAGATGTTCCTTAATCTCACGCTGCCACAACTTCCATAGCTCTTCATTTCTTGGTAACAACCGAGTCACCTACCTACGTTTGGCATGGCTCTCCTTTTTCAAATTATAATCTGAACTGCGCAAGAGGTACATTCATCTTCCTGTCTTCTTCTCTCTTTTTCTTTTCTCCCTACCCAAAATTTTGCTTTATAAAATTTGAATCGGCGTCGACAACTGAACACCGTTACATCCAGAACCTCGTCTGAGTTACTGCACCTTACAGCCCCACAATCAATCTCAAGAGCAACAAATATGCCACCTCCACTTCCTGTATCGACCCAACCTGGTGCGAGCCTTCGACCTCGATCCGCCGTCTCCTCTAATACAATAGCCCCACGTCAGAGCATTAGTGCAGCTACACATGCTGACGTCGAGCCTCAACGTCCCGAAGGAAATAGCACAGGATCCCAATCAAACTCTCCCACAAGCCCCAACAGCTCAGAAACACAGACACCACCTTCATCTCTATCTTTCGAAGGCCAACGTACGTATTTATTTCCTCAAAATCAGCTTCGATGTCGTCTTTCGTGGCCTCGCCCTTTTTGTGCACAGTGTATCTGTCCTCGTCTGGTTCTCTCATAAGATGTGAGACTCCTAAAGCTCAGATAGTCACCTACCAAAATCTTCAAAGGATATCCTCCCTTTCGTCTCATTGTCTTATAAGTTGTAGGACATTTAGATCTAGGCCAGATTGGCTATCCTCGAGTACTACTACCTAACATTCCCTATTCCGACCTTCATCTAGTACTTGATGTAGCGCTTTGTAATTACTCGGCCTTGTCAAGTGTCAGAGGCCTTCTAGCACTTTCACATACTTGGCAATCCGCTGCAGGTTATAAACAAGGCATTTCCTATTGTCATTTCCCTCAATGTATAACTCGATCTAACAATTTGATAGGACGCCCATTGACTGCAGAGAAATGGCAATCTTTGGAGCGTTGTACGGTTCCCGTTTTGGACAGTAACTTCGAATTTACCCAAGAATGGAAAGATAAATGGATTCCCTATGCCAGTAGTCTAGGAGCCGAATTTGGCTGGGACAAATGCCCAAACCAATTACCCAAACCGAAGAAAAATATGGCAAGACCCAGTAGCAGAGGTTTCAGTGACACTGAGCAGACGCGAAGACAATGGAATGGTATCTTATACATAGTCCTGGATAAGGTTCCCGGCGGGAAGTTGGAGATGAGAGCCTTGTACTATGTCTGCATAGTTCTCTGCCCGAAACTGCTCCTAGGTTCCCAGAAGGAGGGAGACACACCGGAGGGTTTGGTTAGTCGCATCAATGGCAGCGCCAGACATTCAGTTTGTACCCATAATGAATTTGTTCAGGAAGGCGAATTGTGGAAGATTGCCACTATTTTAGAAAAGGAGAAGAAAGCAAGGCGAAGAAAAGAAAGGAAAGAATCTGGTCTCGCCCCCAACACTTTGAGGGGTAGGCAGATTTCTCAGATTGCAGAGTCTGATTCGGAAGCGGGTCCATCTATCGCCTTCAAACAGCCACCAACGAAGAGTAGCAAGAGAAAAAGGAAAGATGCTGGTGGGGTGGTCAACAACCATGACGCTAGTCCAAAGAGAAAGGTTCTCAAGACCAAGACTCTGCCCAAAGCCGCGTCAGACGAATCTCAATCCCCAACATCCAACCCCGAAGCTAGCTCATCCATTGCCTCTCAGCAACCAAATGATGGATCGGCTCCAAACAGCTCCACCCTTTTAAGTAGACCTCAGACTTTGCCGGAAACCTCAGATAAATCTCAATCCCCAACATCCGGTTCCGCAGCCGGCACATCCAGTGCCTCTCAACAACCACATAAGGGGCCAGCTTCAAACCGCCCTACCCTTGCGAATGGACGACACCCATTGCCAGGTTCTCCACAATATGAAAAGCTCTTACAGGCTGAACCTCCCTCGGAGCTAAGTGCGGAGGAAGAAGCTGCAGGCGCGTCGAGCCTTGAGGTCGCACCGTTAGAGCCGCAAGACCATGGCGATGGTGACCCCGATCTAGGAACGCAACGACCCCGAAACCGTACGCCCGAGGAGATCGAGGCGATCGAAGGCCTGGTTCATTTGGCACAAACCCATGACGAAGCCGGCCCCGTTCCAAGCGCACCACCTCGACGAATGCTTACAATCGAGGAGATGGCAGGGAATCATGAAGTACTTAGTATGGGGGGGAACTGGAGAGAGCCAGCAGTCTATAACCCAATTCGCACCCCAAGTATTCAGGAGGAGCGTGCAAATCGCAACGGATTCCGACCAAACCCACTGCAACAATATCATGGAGAGGTGCGTAAGAAGCGTAATCCCAACCAAAGAATGCCCTACGGCTTTGCTTTCGATCTGCCCAGTCTGAAGGTGCAAGTGAACCCACTCTTGGGACTCCCTCTAGAAGTCCAGAGCGCCTTAGGCATGTACCAAATACGTAAAAATGTAAGAGAGAAAAAATATGCTAACTGGTACCCTCCCAGGAGTCAATCCCTCAACCAGCAAGCCAGGATCGAAGCGAATCCGTAAACCCAGAAAGAAAATGGGCGCCTAATTGGGATATGGATGTTGATCAGAAGAACAGACTTGATCGACATTCTATCGCCTTCTTACTGAACTGAATTCGAGTCATGATTGTGTCAACGATCGTGGTTCAACTACTGCCGCTGTCAGATCTGTTTCTTCGTCCTCTTCACTCACTTCATCGACACTTCGAAAAGTTTTTGTTTCCATACAGTCTAGCATGTCATCTCCTCGTCCTTCCACTCTCTCTATCGTACCTACTACTCCACCTAGCCTGAACTATTAGCAGATTGACACTGTCATCTGCGTTGCCAGTTCATGGAACTAGTGTGGACGTACTGGTTTATAGGGATTGGGATTGGGATGATGGGGTACGTGTCTTGTCTTGCACAGGGAATGGAACCGAGACACTTGCTCAAACTGTTTTCTTAATATTTGGTCGCTGTTATCTTTCTGAGAGAATGCAGAGGATTTAATAATAATTGGGCATCTGAGGTATATAGAAAACGGAACCGGCTCTGAATGGGAAATAGGAGTCTGGAACTTTTCTTGTAACCTAGAGTCTGGAAATTTTGGGAATCAAATTTCATATGAACGAACTTGTACCTCTCGTAATCATGGAGTTGAGATGTGATTTGATTGACCTGCCTTCCTCATGGTATCTGAAATTACACCATACAAGTATTATGAACATGCCGCCTTCTACCTTCTTCTCAACTGGTGTACATGAACAGATACCATACAGGAACGCCTATTATTCGTAAATGATCGACAAATGGAACTTTCGAGTGTTGAATGAGGGTATGTGGTTTGAGGTGGGTATCTACTGTTGTTGTTTCTTGGATGAGAGGACTTCGAGTTTTTCTTTTAGGATATTAGCATCGTATTGACGAAAGGAGTCGGATATCTTACGCTGAACAATACTCAAAGCGCTTCGCACCTTGCCTTCTTAGTCCTGATATTGATTCA
>Ga0182030_10001057_pt1 | contig 55498 bp, 53 predicted proteins | sample 812S3MmetaG_FD_121299 | JGI IMG/M metagenome (GOLD analysis project Ga0182030, IMG submission 121299) | Permafrost microbial communities from Stordalen Mire, Sweden - 812S3M metaG (Illumina Assembly) | ecosystem: Environmental > Terrestrial > Soil > Wetlands > Permafrost | place: Sweden...
CTCTCCCCGATGGGGGATTAATGAAGGGAGCCAAGACTATGTCGCTGCCGTGAAGTGCGTTCGCCCTGAAAATCAGGCTGCCAAAATAGTACGAGACATAGTCAGGGAGGGCAGATAGTGGCGCAAGTCATGGAATCTCACCTTGCGAAGCCCGGCGCGGCGGAGCGCGGGATGCAGACCGGTGCGCAGGAGATCGGAGCTTTGCATCGGCTGACCCTTCGCACTGGGAAACACGAGATCATGCTCTCCCTTCGGGCAGCGTAGGCGCCAGCGCTTCAACGCCGACACGAGCTCATCGGGCAGCTCGACCGTCCTGCGAGAGGACTTCGTCTTAGGCTCATAGAAGGCGCCACGGCGCCACTGGCGGCGGATCTCGGCCGTCCGGCGGTTCCAGTCGATATCGCCCCACTGTAGGCCCGCTCCTTCGGCCTGGCGGCATCCGGTGAACGCGGCGAACATGATCGGGAGCGCCCACGGATCGGCGCCGGCGTCGATCAATCTGCGAAGCTCCGGAGGCGTGAGCACGTTCTGCTCGATGACACCGCCCTCTCCTTCCGCCTTCGGTAGCTTGTCCATGTTCGCGGCGGCGTTGCGAGTCGCGAAACCGTGCTCGACCGCGTAGCCCAGGATCCCGACGAGGAGCGTCAGGCACTTGTTCGTTGTGCGCGGCCCGGGGACGAGCGGACGGAATCGCTTCGGCCTGTCGGTCCCCTTCTGCTTCTCAAGCTGCTCCTCGCGTGCCCTGGCGACGGCCGCAGGAGTGCCGGCAGCCATCTCGTTGCGAAACTGCTCGACCTGGAACCGGGTGAGCGTCTCGACCTTGCGCGTTCCGAAGTACGGCGCGAGGTAGCAGTTGATGAGTTCGCGGTACCCGTCCAGGGTCGTCTTGCGAGCCTTCACCTTGGAGGCGAGAAACAGATCGCACAGCGCCCCGAAGTCGAGCCGCTGCCGATCGGGCGTGAAGGTGTGCTGCTTGACCTCCAGGAGCCGGCGGTCGAGTAGCTCTTTCGCCGCGCGCTTCTGCTCGGCCTTGGTCTCGAACGGTCCCTCGGGCACTTCGATGCGGCGCCGGCCGTTCTGATCTCTGAAGTCGGCCACGTATCGGCCCCGGTACTGTCTGACTGTTGCCATGAATAGCTACCTCACTTGTGTTTCGCGCGGTGTTTTTGCACTCGCGCGGTGCTCGTCATCCTATGTTGCTCGTGCATGTGTTCATCGCAGCAATAGCTGCGCCCGCTTCTGCCTTTCTCGACGACTCGATCTGATCGAAAGAAGAATTTGCCGCAACGCTCCAGCTTGCAGCGTGCGAAATCGCTCCGGAAAGGCTTTTCTTTGTCGCGCAGGATCAGTAGCGCATGCGCAAAAACCCCCTCGGGGCCCTCGGGGAAGTAGAAATATTTCATTACCGGCGCGCGGGCCGCCTTCCCGTAGTGCGGCACCATGACCATGCGCGCCGCGTTGGCAAAGACCCGTTCCGCAAGGTCAACGGCGATGGGCTCCTCTCCGGCTTCCGCGATCTGAGCCAGATCCGCGCGCAACTGCTTCTCAACGTGGCCGCTCACCCGCAGGAACGCGTCTGCTTTGGCCTGAGCGAGCACGGCTGACACCGCGCCGCGCGCCGGCTCGTCGTTCGCATAGTCGAGCACCTGCCTCAGTAGATCCGCTTCCGAGGTTGGCTTCTCACCTCGCTCGATCCGCTCGGCAGCCATCGTCAGAAGTTCCTCGACCGGAGTTTTCGGGACGGGTAAGCGTGAAACCATTTGGCGCCCTCAAATTGCTGAGCTGTAACGGTACCACCAATGTTAATTTGTTTCAATACGGAGGTGGAGCAATGCTACAAGATAATCAGCCGACGACACCCGCGCTTGTGGCGCGGGCGGGGCTGGCAAGTCTGCTCGGAGTTAGCGAGGCGACGACCAGGAACCTAGAGGCCACTGGCGAAATATCGCCGGCTATGATCGTCGGAAATCGTCCGCTGTTTTCTACCGCAGCGGCGGTCGCGCTTCGCGCTCGACGGGATGCGGATCGAGCGGCGCGCGAGGCGAAGCGAAAGCAGAGGGTAATTGGCCGCCGCCCCGAGGGTAGTGAGGCTGCATGAGCCAGCGCCCCGACCATCGCATGCGCCACTTCGAGATGCTGACTCCTGACGAGCAGCGCGCGGCGATTTGTCGCCTCGCGAAAGCCGGCTTTTCTGATCACGGCGTCGCGAGCGCGACCGGCTTAGCCGTCGAGCAAATTCGCCAAATTTTGGGCGAGGCGCGCGCGCTTGAGGTGAGCCAATGAGTGCTCTGCCCCCGGATGTCGGAGCGGCACTCTACAGCGGCACGCGGCCCGAGCGGCTCGCCGCCGCTGCGAGTCTCTCGCCCACTCAGTACGAGGTGGCGCGCCAGGCACTCGCCGAATCGCTCGAAATTCGCGTGACCACGCTAGACGAAGAAGTGCGGTTGCTTCGCAGAAAGGGCAAAGATTCGCAGCCTACGGGCGATACCTCGCCCGTGGCGATTCTGGACTCGGACATCGCGAACGCTCGGCGCCTCGCAGCTCGGCACGGTCACGACCTCCGGTTCACACCGGAGCGGGGCTGGTTCGTATGGGACGGCCGACGCTGGGCGCTCGATGACAAAGGCATCGAGCTGCAGGCCCGCGCCAAAGAGACGGCGGTTGCAATCTTCGATGAAATCCGAGGCGCGCCGGACCGCGACGCACGCATGCGGCACGCGAAAAGCTCGCAGTCCCGAGCGGCTGTTGAGTCGATGATATGGCTCGCCCGCTCCGAACCGGGGATTCCCGCTCGCCTGACCGAGTTCGACGCGGACGGCTGGTTGCTCAACGTCGCGAATGGGACGCTCGACCTTCGCACCGGAGAGCTTCGAGCCCATCGGCGCGAAGACTTGCTCTCGAACGTGGTGGAGATCGCGTTCAACCCTTCCGCCGAATGCGAATTGTGGGACGCGTTCCTGCGGCGCGTGCTCGATCAGAATGAGGAGCTTTACCAGTACCTGCGCCGCTTCGTCGGCTACCTCCTCGTGGGCGACACCTCCGACCAGTCGCTCCACTTCCTGTACGGCCTGGGCGCGAACGGTAAATCTGTTTTTTGCGAAGTATTGATGCGCTTGCTCGGGGACTACGCCATGGCCGTCTCGCCGGACCTCATCATGCTGAAACGCCACAGCGGCATCCCGAACGACGTCGCCAGGCTTCGAGGCATTCGGGCCGCGCTCATGAACGAGACCAGCCAGGGCAGCCGCTTCGATGAGGCGAAGCTCAAGGACTTGACCGGCGGCGACACGCTGACCGCCCGATTCCTGCACCAGGAATTTTTCGACTTTCAGCCGACTCATCGACTCGTTGTCCGTGGAAACCACAAGCCGGCCATCAATGGCACCGATGAGGGTATCTGGCGACGCCTCCGGCTCGTGCCATTTACGGTGTCAATCCCGGCCGATGAGCAGGACCGGGACTTAATCCGCAAGCTCGCGGCAGAGTTGCCCGGGATTCTCAACTGGGCGCTCCAGGGCTGCCGCGAGTGGCAGGCCGAGGGCCTTAAGCCGCCGCCGATCATCGCGGAGGCCGTGCGCGCTTACCGCGAGGAGTCCGACACGCTTGGGCGCTTTATTGCCGAGTGTTGCGAAGTCCGACCGCTCGCCCAAATCAAAAGCTCGGTGCTCTACAAGAGCTACCAGGAATTTGCCGCCGGGGCGGCCGAGCGTTGGATACCCGCAAAGGACTTCCCCGCCGAGATGGAACGACGCGGGTTCGTCTACAAGCGGGATCGCACCGGAACTCGCCTCTATCACGGCGTCGAACTCGCGGCGACTCCCGCATTCGGAGGGCATGATGACGTCTGATGACGCCTCTGCCGGTACTTTCTCTAAATGCGCGCGTCATAGAAAAAACAGGGCGGAGACGTCATCACGCGTCATCACCTCCCGTTGGAGACCGGGGGAAGACTCAGTGGGTGCGCGGACAATCACGACGGGAGTAGGCCCCCATGGCTGACCGCGTGCTCATCCCGCTCCCTGGCGTTGGCACGCTGTCGCTCGATCGCGAGGTGTACGAGGCCGCCCTGATCCCGATCGCCGCTCCTGCGGCTTCTGATGTGCCTCCCGTCGCCAAACTTCTGAGCGCCGAGGAGATGGAATCGGCGACCAGTATCCCGGCGAGTTGGTTTGCAACGCAGGCTCGCGAGCGCCGCATCCCCTTTCGCAAACTCGGGCGCTACGTGCGCTTCGACCTGGCCGAGGTGATGGCGAGCGAACCGCTACAGCGGCGCGCGATTGCGCCCGGGCAGATGAATTGCACCGGTTCTGAGAACCGGAATGGCCGCGCAAGTGCTTGAAGCAGAAGGCCAAAAAATGCACGTTTCCATAAATGTTTCCACGATAGGAGTTTTCGACGATGAGTAACGAAAATGGAATCCCGATCATCAGCGTGACGCGGCCGGCCGTTCAACAGAGCACCGACTTGCACCCGCATTTACAGCGCACCGCTCGCCCGGCCGGCCCTCGCGACTTTCGCGGAGACGCGCATCTGCGGCACCAGCCGCTCGAAGTGGTAATGCGTGGTCCCGCCCAACGCCGACACATCTCGGCCGAGGAGGCCGCGATCAATCAAGCGAATCACGCTGCGGCTGCTGCACGCCAAGCACAGCCCGCGCCGCAGGCGATCGACGCTGAGGGAATAGCAGCGCTGCGCGTCGAGCTTGCGGCCGTCAGAGAGCTTCTCGCTCACGTTGTTGCGCGCCTCGATGCGCTCGACGGCGGCACCTTTGGGAGCGCGGCATGACCATGTACAGCGACACGGCGCAGCGCTCGCTCGATCAGGCGGTATCGCGCTCGATGCGCTCACGCCTCAGCAAGGTCAGCGCCGAGATTCCCGAGGCCGAGCTATTGCGCATCGAGGAGCACGCGCGCAAGACGTGGCTGCCGATCGCGGCCGGCCTCCATCTCGACGAGAAGGAAATCGCCGAGGTGATGGGCCTGGTGATTTACATCCTGATCGAGCAGCACGCGGGCCGCATTACCCAGGCGAAAGTGGACACTTGGTGCCAGCACGTCTACAACGACATGTACGCCGCTGGGCTCACTCCCAAGCAGGCCGGCGCGAAATTGGACGCGCTCAAAGAGCGGCTGCACATCGAACGGCCCGACGTCGAGATGGCTCTCGATCAAGCCTATCCTGTCGGTTATCACACCAGGGTTCAGCGGATGCTGATGCGTTGGCACGATAAGCGAACCGCCGACGATGCGTTCAAGGAGCGCAGTAAGGCCGGCCGGATGGCGCCGGCCGGCGGGTCAACCCTCCCTGGCAGCGGCCGGATCGGTGCCGTGGCTTTGCGCTCGCTCGGCCGCTCTCCGCTCGGAGGAGATCCCGATGCAGCCTGACCGGTCACCGCCGGCTCCGCGCTTCGAGCTGTTTGGCTTTCAATCCCTGCGCCTATTGGATCGACGAGGCCACCCCGGCCCCGGAAATATGGGTCCTCCTGAGAGCCCCTTTACGGTTCGCCTAATAGGCGCGCTCGCACCCTCCGGAGCATTCCAATGGCCCTCCTAACGCCCGATGGAATTTTTGTGGCCGGCCTCCCCGTGTGCGCCGTCTTCACCGGACCTATCTCGACTCACGCTGACGAGTTCCTCAGCCCCGGCGATACGGTCGAATTCATCAGCCGCCCGGGCCAACGCCAGACAATTGTGCGCGTGTGGACAGAGCACGACGGCACGGAAGTCGTCGATGTTCGCGACGAGACGGGCAGAATCTTGACGGTGTTTCGCTCCTACCTGCGTCCGGTGCTCAATGGCTGAAACCATCCACTCGGCCCCCTCGCCTTCCGCCGGTCGGTCGCCGGTCGGTTCCTGGTCGGCCGGCGGGATATCGACGGGCGGTCGGCAATCGGTCGAATCGGATTCGGTCGGAAGTCATTGCTAGCCATGGCATACAAGCGCTTATCTCCGGCCGAGAAGCTGAAAACGTTGCCTGCGAAGTACACGCGGAACATTGCCTCCTGGGCGCTCGATTGGCGCTCGCCGATTGGGCTTCGGGTCATGAGCGAGCTATTGACGCTCGCGCAGGACTTGGGCGGTTGGGAGACGCTCTCGCGCCAGGAGCAGATTTTGGTCGAGCGGGCGACTTTCCTCTCGCTCAAGGTTTCCGAGTTCGAAACGGCGATGTTGACCGGAGAACCCACGAAGCTCGACGCGGGTGTGCATTCGAACTACTGCAACGTGCTATCGGGAATTCTCGCGAAGTTGGGCCTTAAGCGCCGCGCGCTCCCGGTTCAGGAGCTGCAAGAGTATCTGGCGAGCACCGACGCTGCCGCCACAACCAGGGATGGCATCAATGGATAGTCGAAAGTTCCTCGCGCGCGTGCTCGATGCAATCGCCAACAAACGGATGTTCGGGCCGCACTTTAAGCCGATCGCATCTTGGGAGCCGTGGCTCGTGGTGTTGAAGGTGCTGTGGGCCGGCGATCTGACCGAGGATGAGTTTGAGCTGTTCAAGAAGGCGACCGGGCGCACGACGCTCTTTACCGGGCCGCTCTTGGAGGCGTGGCTTTTGTGCGGCCGGCGCTCGGGAAAATCGCGCATCTTGAGCCTGGTGGCCGTCGTGCTCGCGGCCTTTAGGGACTATGCGCCCTACCTTGCACCCGGCGAGCGGGCTGTCGTTGCGGTTCTCGCGGCGGATCGGGATCAAGCGGCGACGATTTTCAATTACGTAAAGGCACTCCTGACAGAGACCCCGATGTTGCGCTCCCTGATCGAGCGGGAGACGGCGGACGAGATCACGCTCACGAATCGAGTAGTGATCGGCATCTACACGAGTTCCTACCGAAGCATTCGCGGCAGGACGCTCGCAGCGGCTCTATGCGACGAGGCGGCATTCTGGAGGAGCGACGACAGCAGAAACCCTGCGGAGGCTGTCATACGCGCGCTGCGTCCCTCGCTGAGCACGATTCCCGGCGCGCCCTTGCTCTTGGCGTCGAGCGTCTATGCCAAGAGCGGGACCGTTTACGAAGCCTACGCGAAGCATTGGGGCCGCGATGCAAGTCAGGTGCTGTGCTGGAAATCAGACACAGCGACCATGAACCCAAGCTTTCGGACGCAGATCATCGAGGACGCCTATGCGGCGGACGCGACCGATGCGGCGAGCGAGTACGGCTCGGAGTTCAGGACCGATGTCAGCAGCTTCCTGAGCGATGAGGACGTCGACGCCGCAATCATTCGTGACCGCCGCACGCTCCCGAGGGGGCAATGGCGCTACGTGGCGTTCGCCGATCTTTCAGGGGGGCGGCTCGATGCGGCGGCGCTATGCATCGCGCACGCTGAGCCGCAGGGCAAGATCGTCATAGACCGGATCGATGCGGTGCAGGCCCCATTCAACACCGAGGATGCCTGCGCACGTTTTGCCCTCATCCTGTCGAGCTATGGTTTGAATCGCGTGACCGGAGATAACTACGCGGCCGATTTCGTGGTTTCCGCCTTCTCTCGGCACGGGATCGGGTACGTGCTGTCGGAGCTCCCGAAGTCGGAAATCTACAGTCAAATCCTGCCGCTTTTCACCGCGCGTCTCGTTGAACTTGTGGACATGCCGCAACTCGAAGGGCAGTTGCGTCAGCTTGAGAGACGACCGGGCGCGGGACGCGAAAAGATCGATCATCCGCGAGGAGGCCATGATGACCTCGCAAACGCGTGTTGTGGCGCACTGTGGTTGGTTTCGCGCCAGTCGGGCGCGTTCACCGATCAGTACGACAACATCACTCAGGCGCTGCGGGATCACGACCCGATGACCCCTCGGCCGATCCGCCGCGTCCCGCGCCATTTGCCGGAACACATGCAAGCCGACTATGGCGAGGACTTCAGTCAATCGCTTCGCGATCACGACGTTTGCTGATTCACTAAAAACAGGAGTTTAGATTTATGGCCAAGAAACAGGGCATCGTTCTCGGTGCCGATCATCTAGAGCAAGTCGCGCGCGGCCGTCAGGTTGCGCCTGGAGACGGGCACAACTCGCGCGGAATCGAGAGCGTTCTCGCTCCGCGCCAGGCGAACCGCGAAGGGTTGCCGCCAATGCCCGCAAACCCTGGCGCTCGAATCGATTCACCGATGCCCGCGCCGACGACGACGCACGTCAAGAGCAACACCGTGCGCAGCGAGACCTTTGCAAATGGCGTTTACCCGGGATCGCTGAATGACAACGCGAGCGCACGGCCAACGACTCCGACGATGGAGCAGAGTTTGGAGCCGCAATCACGGGCATCGACAAAGGATTCACCCGTGCCATTGGGCACCCAACATCCAGATCTAGCGGATCGCGGCAAACCGGACGAGATCGCGCATGCAGACCCGGACATGGGTCTCGGCGAGCAATTCCCCGGCAGCGGCGTGATGGATCGATAGTTTCAACCACACACAGGAAATTAAAATCATGAGCAAACAGACGCCAGGCTCAAAATCGACGAGCCATTCGAACGAGCCTATTCCGGCGACACGCGAAACGGAGCCTGCGCAGCGCGTCACACGGGAGCGGCATAACACCGACTCTTCCAATACCCTTCCCCTTAACCAGGGAGGCGCGGGTGAAGTGAAGTACGCGACGAAGAAAAAGCCCTGGCATCGGGCGCCGCAGCATTAAGCGCGGCAGAGGTAATTTATGGCCGCGAATGGGCTCATGTATACGGCTGCGCTGGAGGGTGTCAGTGTCGCAGCGGTCCCGCAAAACTTATGGGAGGTCAGAGCGACGGGCTCGATTATCATCCATTCGATCCGCTTCGCGTTTCTTCAGCAAACCGTCCTCCTGTCAGCGGTGCCCAACATGCAGCTCTCGTGGGCGCGCCTGGCCAGTTTCGGGAGCGGTGGCGTTGCGGTCACGCCGAATCCGATCGACGACCGCAACACAATCCCCGCCACAACCACGTTCAACTCGTTGGTCACGAGTCCCGGACCGATTTTGTATAACGGCGCGTCGCCTGCGGTCCTCGGGGCTTACGTGCAGAAATGGACGGCGTCGCCTTTCGACTTGATCGCTCACCCAATCCAGATGAGCGGCGGATACTTGGGCATCAGCCTGCTGTCCGCGCCGCCGTTCGTAATCCCGTTAAGCGGCGAAATTGTTTTTGAGGAGTTGTGATATGCGACCGAATCTCACGCCGTCGCAGAGCGAACCCGACGATCCGCTGGTTGCGGTCGATGTGCGCGAACTTCTCGCGGACGCCATGGTGCTCCTCGGCGAGGCGACACCAGACATAGCGGCCATCGCCATCCGCGCCGCGCTGATCGCAGAGTGGCTCGACATGCAGGACATCGCCGGCTGGAGGGAAGCTGCCGCCTTTATGCGCCTGTGGCCGATGATCTGCACCGCGCGCCCGGAAGCACATGGGATGCTGATCGTCGTGTTACGGGCCATCGAGGCCGCGCTGAAAGAACAATCGGTTCACTAGGAGGCGCGATGGCTAACGATGACGATTTCCAAACGACCGAGCAGGAGCAACTTGGCTCGCAGTTTTCAGTGCAGCCGGATCAGACCCCGGGATTCTGGTCAGGGTTCGGTGAGCGCGGGCCGCTTGGCGCAATCGGCTCCGGCATCGATCAGGGGCTCTTGTACGGTGCGTCGGACATCGTCCATAACAACAACACGTGGTCCCCGCCGGCCGAAACGCCGAGCAATCTGTCCGCGCGCGCGAGGGAAGTCTTGGGGCTCACGGACCAGGAGAAGGAAACGGACTTCGAGCGCACGCTGCGCGGGACGGCGGACCAGCTCATCCCCGACCCGCGCGTAGCTGGCGCCGCGTACCGCACGCTCCAATCGGTTTCCGAGTTCGGCACGGAGCTCGCGTTGGGGCGCGTCGCCGGCCCCGTTGGCGCCATGGCGACGGTCTCCGGGATCACGCGATACGAGCGGTATCATGATTATCGCGATCAGGGCGTCGATCCTGACACGGCAGAGAAGCTCTCGAACACGGATGCTGCCGTTGCTGGCGTATTCGCCGCTGCCGGCGGCATCGGCGGCTCGATGTTCAAGACTGAATCGACCGCCGCGAAGCTCATGACCGAAGTCGCGGCCGGCGTCGGCACCAACGTCCCCCTGGGCATCGCGAATCGCTACCTCGATCACAAGTACCTGGCGGACGCCGGCTACGATGACCTGGCCGCGCAGCAACAGCCGTGGGACGGAATCGCGATGCTGACCGACGTGGGCATGGGGTTGCTCCCCGCTGCCGCCCTGGGGCTCCATACGGCACTCGCTGGCCCTGCGCGCGCAGCACTCTCTGAGCCGGGACTTGCGCGCGACGCCGCGAGCATTGTCAAGCACCGCGAGGCCATCACGGACTTGGCCCCCGGCATCCCACTCGACGGCGACGCGGCGCGCTTTCACGAGACGGCGCTCAGGACCGCCGTAGAGCAAGACCTCACGGGCCGCAAAGTGAACGTGTCCGAGGCGGATCTGCTGCCTGAGAGCGCGGAATTCTTGCGCCGGCCGACCGAGGACACCTCGCCGATGATTCAAGCCTTCGCCGAGCACCTCGACAGCTCCGGGCTCGCCGATGAGCTTGGCGGCCTGGACGATGACACCCGCGCCCTGGTCGAGCGATTCACCGGGAAGCTACCGGCGCCAGTGGAGCGCGCGGCCCCCGCGAATGACCTGGACCGCGCTATCGCCGGCGGTGAGTCTCCACACGAGCCTGTCCACGTAGAGCCGCCGGCCGAGATCGCAAAGCCGGCCGTGACCGCTGAGGAGCTAGAGCAGGAGGCTGAAGCGGCGAAGGCAGCGCAGGCCGAGAAGGGCAAGGCAACCTCGACCGACGATCTCCCACTCGAAAGGGACGTCGATATGACCCGCAAAGCCCCGCAATGGCGCCCCGGAGATGAGACGAAGGACTCGATGCTCGAATACATGGTGCGCCACCCGAAGGGCATCGACAGCAAGGAAGCAGCCGCGCAGGGGATCGACCCGAAGGATATGAACTTGAAGGCCGCGCGCATCGGGATGCGGCGAGCCTTTCGCAAGGGGGGCCTGTCGTTCGACGAGGCGGCAGAGCACCTCTTTGAGGCGGGGTATCCCGTCGATGACGAAAAGGGGAACTACTCTCCCAACGTGCTCCTCGACCGAATCTCCGATGAGCTTGCGGGCCGCAAGGTTTTCAGCTTGCGCAACGAGACCGAGTTCAAGCGGCTGGAAGACGAGCATTACGAGAACGAGCGCCAGCGGGCCGAGGCCGAAGCTGAGGCCATGCTGGCGGCGGAACCGGAGCGCGCCGCGCTCGATAAAGAATTTACCGCGCTATGGCGTGACGAGAAGGACCCAGGGTTGCGTAGAATGGCCTCGAAAGCGTGGGACGAGGCTAAAACCGTAGATGAGCGCCGCGCGTTGATCGACGAGATAAAGGAGATGCAAAGTGAAAAGAGGAATGCCAGCAGAGAGGCTGATCGAACTGGGGTCGAAGATCGCCCCGACCTCACCCTTCAATCCGAGAATGCGGCCGAACTCAAAGAGCGCGGCGAGCGAGAGCGGCAAGAAGCCGATGCTCAGCAACTCGCTATTCGCATCGCCGGAGAACGAGAGCGAGCCGACCGAGAGCGGGACCAGTTCTCCTTGACCGGCTCCGACCGGATGTCGGACTGGTACCCCAATCAGATGGACCTTGTGCGCGCAGCGATGGAGGAGCGACCGTTCACCGAGGTACCCGACGCTCAGGGGCGCTTGGTTGACGCGGCTCCGGCGCTCGAACAGGCGCAGTTGCTCGTGGACCAGGCCAACGCTGAGGCGGACAAGGCGTTCAAGGCGGCGACGGATTGCTTTGATCGCGGGGGACCGTAATCGCGACGCGAACCCGGGCGACCATTCTGATGCAGCGGCTTTGCGGGAAGTCGAGAGCTGTCGCGGCGGATTCGGAAAAATAAACCGCCTAGGATCGTTTATAGGCGGAGATCGGCAGATACCCGCTACCCTCGCATGGGTCTAGAATACGGATCAGAACAGAGCGATCAGGGAGCGCGACATGTCTGAACCGTTGCCGATACCTTTGCATTTGCGGACGCTGGGCGAAAGCTCGCTGACGCCTGCCGGCAAGCGTCACATCGCGAATTCGATGTACATGAAAGCGGGAGCGTTCCTCCAGGCCGCGACTCTGGTGCGCAGCAAGGACGGCTCCGAGCACACGGACTGGGTTGCGCTGCACCTGCTCTGCCAGGGAATAGAGCTGTTTCTGAAGGCGCTGCTGCTGTTCGGGGACTACGACCAGTACATCAAGCGATTGAAGGCGCTCGGTCACGACATTAGCGAAATCGCCGTGGAGGCATCGAAGCTCTACGGCCTCAAGGCAATCCGGCCGAACCTCAAGAGCGAGCTGGACGAGCTGAGCAAGCTCTACCGAAACCACCTACTGCGTTACGGGTCCGCATACGACATCCTTGTTGATCCGCGCAGCATCGGGCGCGACCGGGTATTTCACCGCTTGTGCGCGGCGATCAGAACGGCAGGGCGCGCGGATTTGCGGAGAAAGACGACGTCAGGTTATGGGTATACAGGCGACCCGAATCGGAAGGGACGGCACTCATACCACGCGTCGCGTTCATTCCCGGCATAAACCCGGTCATTCACCACCACGTAGCCAGGGTCCCCTGCGGCAAGTATGTCCTGGATGCAGGTCTCATCGGTCAGGTCCATCGGCTGGGTGATTTGTTCGCACGCTGGCTGGTCTGATTTGCAAATAAAAGCCGCATAATTTTGTGCAGGTATAGGCTGAGGCGATGCTGGCGCCGGCAGAAATGACGTCTCGGGAGATTGCCCAATGCACTCGTACCACATGGTGTGGTCTACATAAGCACGCCCGTCTTCAGAGGCGGTATGGCCGGCAAACGCCGGAAGTGCGGCCATGCATTCTCCCATCGAGCCGAACGCAGATCCCATCGGCGTGCTGCTGTAACAATGGCCGTTCGATCCAGCAGAGCACAAGGTTATTTCGTAGGGTGGCGCGGATGCGGGGGACGGGGAGTCATTACTTGATATGGTTGGCGCGACAGAATTATCGCGCGAATGCCCGGAGTTGTTGGAGTCCAACAGCAACGCCGCCAAGAAACACACCACGATGACACCTAGCACGATTCCCGCGGCAATTTGAGCAATGAGTTTCATGAAGGCGCCCCTGTGTCGGGTAATCCTGGGTGATCGGTGCGCTGGCCCGTAATGCCGCCTACCAGTATCGAGTTCGCAACGGCTTCCACCGCTTCTATTTGTGCCAGAAGTTAGGATTCACGTCGATACCTGTCGACCCGCACGACGCGCTGCCCACTCGCGGGCCTGACTTCGGCAAGGCGGTCGGCGGGGAGTGAGACCGTTGTTCGGCTTCTACCAACGCTTGGGACATGCTTCCTGCGTGATATCGCTCCCATCGCCGAAAACCCTTGTACTTGGCGCGCCATTCTGGTCGTAAATGCGGCCATTCCTATCGCACAAGATTTTCGGCTCCCGTCGCCGCGATTGCTCCTGCCAAGTCGTTACGAGATCACAGATCAGCGCGCCGATAACGAAGCCAATAAACAGGGAGAGCAGCAAGTGTTTCCGCGAGAATGTCTTGTTCATTAGTCTCATGCTCCGCCGGCTCTCCTAGACAATAGCTCTCACAACGCCCGCAAGGATAAATCCAAAAGCCGCGCGGCGAGGAGGGTCCAGCCGGTAATCAGCGAGCCGATCTCTTAGATGATGCAGAACAATTAGCGACCGGTCCGAAGAATTCGCAAAAGGCGGAACGATGGTCTATGCGTCGGGGGGAGGCCAGACCCCGGCGATACGCTCCATTTTACCCAGTAGGTGTAGGTCGACATCCTGCCGGCTCAATTGGAAAGTGAAAAGCACCTTTTCCAAAGCGGACAAGGAGTAGAGACCTTCTGAGGCTTCGTGCATCTCATAATCGATATCACGGGGGACTGTTTTGGCGGGACCCTCTCCGTGCGACGCGTAGATGTGCCCGAGAACTCTGACTCGCCATACACCCGGCTTTGGATAGAAGCCGTCCTTGAGATCGCTCTCGGCAACCTGACGATTTATCCCCTCGATTTTGCCCGCCACTCGTTCTATTGCCTGCCAGGTACCCATGAGTGGGGCGGGCACGTTTTCAGCATCGCGATATTGATAGACGGTGACGTTAACCATTCCGAGCGAAAATTCACGCAGGTATGAGAGGCCCTCACGTTAGCGCGTTTCCACTTTTGTTTCCAACCTAGCGGAATTCGGCGTAACTGAGCGTTATTCTCGGATCGAGCAGCGAGCGCAAGTATTTGTTTTCACTCACGCTCGCTTATGCTCAGTGAGTCATTCGGTGGATTTCAAGACCGGTGCATTCAACCGCTCTGCCACCTCTCCGAATCGGCACGCTTGCTATTCTGCCTTACTACGATCACGTTTTCAGGAGTGGTCCGGCGAGAACCCCAGCAGCGCGATTCGGCCGCATAGCCTCCAAATTGACCATTTGGCGGCCATTTAGCGGTTGAAATCCGTTGCCGGGGCACAATCTAGTGCTGGTATTAACATCTCGGCGCACCCCGCGATGGGGTGCTAAAATTGATGGTAACCGACTAGATAGAGGACCTTAGCGACCATGGCAAACTTTCCCAATGCGGTATTCCCGGGAGCTCGGGCCGACAGCCGCAGCGTTTTCATCATGCGCACCTATACCCACGTGGTGGGGGGCATCCTCGGCTTCATTCTGGTAGAGCTCGGGCTGTTCGAGTCCGGCCTTGCGGGCCAGATCGCGCACTTCATGCTGGGCTTCAACTGGATACTCATTCTCGGCGCGTTCATGTTGACCGGTTGGCTTGCGACCCGCACCGCCCAGACCTCGACCTCCATCGGCATGCAGTACTTCGCGTACGCCGTGTACGTGGTCGCGGAAGCGTTGATTTTCGTGCCGCTCCTTTACATCGCGAACTACAAAGCCCCGGGCACCATCGACAGCGCGACCCTTGTCACCTTGCTCGGCGCGGGCGGCTTGATGGTCGTCGCGCACCGCACCCGTAAGGATTTCTCTTTCCTGCGCGCGATCCTCATGTGGGGCGGTATTCTCGCGCTGATCGCGATCATCGGCGGCGTGGTGTTCGGCTTCCAGCTCGGCACCTGGTTCTCGGTGCTCATGGTCGGGTTCGCCGGCGCGGCCGTGCTCTACGACACCTCGAACATCATTCACTACTATCCGGAAGACCGGTACGTGTCCGCCGCGATGCAGCTGTTCGCCTCGATCGCGCTGATGTTCTGGTACGTGCTGCGGCTGTTGATGGGCAACCGCAACTAGCACCTTTAGCTGAGCAGCATCGTCCCGCCCATATAGGGTCCGAGGGCGGGCGGTACCTGAACGGTACCGTCCGCCTGCTGGTAATTCTCCAAAATCGCCACGAGGGTGCGTCCCACCGCGAGCCCCGAGCCATTCAGGGTATGCAGCGGCTCGGGTTTGCCGCTCGCGGGGTTGCGCCAGCGCGCTTGCATTCGACGCGATTGGAACGACTCGAAGTTGCTGCAGGATGAGATCTCACGGTAGCGGCCTTGTGACGGCAGCCACACCTCGAGGTCATAAGTCTTTGCGCTCGAGAATCCCACATCCCCGGCGCACAGTGCGACCACTCGGTAGGGCAGCTCGAGCGCCTTGAGCACCGCCTCAGCATGTCCGGTGAGCTCCTCGAGCGCCTCATAGGATCTCTCCGGCCGCACGATCTGCACCAACTCCACCTTCTCGAACTGGTGCTGGCGGATCATGCCGCGTGTGTCCTTACCGGCGGCGCCCGCTTCGGAGCGGAAGCAGGGCGTGTGCGCCACGAATTTCAGAGGAAGCGCGGCCGCGTCGAGGATCTGATCCCGAACCAGGTTGGTGACCGGCACTTCGGCCGTAGGGATCAGAAAATACCCCGGATCGCCGCGCACCGCGAACAGATCCTGCTCGAATTTCGGCAGTTGGCCGGTGCCCACGAGCGCGGCGGCATGCACCAGATAGGGTACGTACGCTTCGCGGTAGCCGTGCTCGCGCACGTGCAGATCCAGCATGAACTGACTGAGCGCACGGTGCAGCTTCGCCAGGTTCCCGGTCATCACCACGAACCGTGCGCCCGAAATGCGCGCGGCCGCGTCGAAATCGAGTCCGAGGCGCGCGCCGACCTCGACGTGGTCCTTGGGCGCGAAGGCGAGCTTTCGCGGCTCGCCCCAGCGACGGATCTCGACGTTGCTCGTCTCGTCGCGGCCATCGGGGACACTCGCGTGCAAGAGATTCGGAAGTCCCAACTGCCAGCTCGAGAGCTCGGTCTGGATTGTCTCGAGTTCGCCTTCGGCAACCTTGAGCTCCGCGGCCAGGGACTCCCCGAGCGCCAACAGGGGCGCGGCGTCGCGGCCCTGAGCCTTGGCCTGCCCCGCCGCTTTGGCGTTGGCATTGCGCTCGGCGCGCAGCCGATCGGCGTCGATCTGGCTCGCCTTGCGCCGCTCTTCCAAAGCGGCGGCCGCGGCGACATCCAAGGCAAAACCGCGGCGTGCGAGATTGGCCGCCACACCCGCCAGATCGCTGCGCAAAAGCTTGGGATCGAGCACGTTACTTCCTCTACACCGTTCGGGCGCTCATTCTAGCGAACGCCGCCTTGAAGTCGCTCAAGATCCGGAGGCGCCCTGGGCTTTGTCGCGGGCGCGCCGGCTCGCGAGCGCCTCGCCGATCTTGATCTCGAGTCCGCGCGGCGCAGGCATGTAGTAGCGGCGCTCCGGCATGCCGTCCGGAAAATAGCGCTCACCCGCGGCGTATGCATCGGGTTCGTCGTGCGCATAGCGGTAATCCTTGCCGTATCCGATCTCCTTCATGAGTCGGGTCGGCGCGTTGCGTAGATGAAGCGGCACTTCGAGAGATCCGAGGCTCGACGCATCCTTCGTCGCCGCGTTGAACGCGGTGTACACCGCGTTGCTCTTCGCCGCGCAGGCCATGAATATGATCGCCTGGGCGATGGCGAGCTCGCCCTCGGGGCTTCCCAGCCGCTCGTACACGGCGCACGCCTCGAGGCTCAAGGTGAGTGCCCGCGGATCGGCGTTGCCGATGTCCTCGCTCGCCATGCGCACCGCGCGCCGCGCGATGTACAGCGGGTCGCATCCCCCAGCCAGCATCCGGCACAGCCAATACAGCGCGGCGTCCGGGTCGCTTCCGCGCACCGACTTGTGCAGCGCAGAGATCTGGTCGTAGAAGTTCTCTCCACCCTTATCGAAGCGCACATAGGTGCTGCCAATGACCGCCCGCATGGTATCGGTATCAAGGCGGTGCCTAGGGCCCTCCGCGGCGGCGAGGTCGGCCGCGGTCTCCAATAGATTGAGCATGCGGCGCGCGTCGCCGTCGGCCGCGGCGAGGAGCAACTCCCGCGCCCCCGCCTCGAGCTCGAGCTGCAAGCGTCCGAGCCCTCGCTCCGGGTCCTCGAGCGCACGGTCCAGGAGCTTGCCGAGATCCTCCATGGTGAGCGGCTTCAGAACGTACACCCGCGCCCGCGACAGCAGGGCATTGTTGACTTCGAACGAGGGATTCTCGGTGGTCGCGCCGATGAAGATCAGCGTCCCGTCCTCGACGTAGGGCAGAAAGGTATCTTGCTGGGACTTGTTGAAGCGGTGCACCTCGTCCAGGAAGAGCACCGTATCGCGTGTGCCGCGCAGGCTCCGTGCCTGCTCGACCACGGCGCGTATGTCTTTGATGCCGGCGAGCACCGCCGAGAGCGACACGAACTGCGCCTTCGCGCCGGTCGCCACCAGGCGCGCGAGCGTGGTCTTGCCGGTGCCGGGCGGTCCCCAGAGAATCATCGAGTGCGGCCGCCCAGACTCGAGAGCCCGGCGCAGGGGGGCCCCCGGCCCGAGCAGGTGCGGCTGGCCCACGTACTCATCGAGCGACTGCGGGCGCAGCCGATCGGCCAGCGGCCGATACGTGCCGTCGCCGACCGGGGTCACTTGCTGTCGCCTCCGATCACATCGACCCCCGGCGGCGGGGTGAAGCTGAACAGATCCGGCGCGAATTGCGGATTCTTCATCGGGTGCGTGAAAGTCAGCTGCGTGATCTGATTGAGCTTGTCGGCGAGGAACATCGAGGCGAGCTCGCCGTCCTTGTCGAATCCGATGCGCACCAGCTGGAAATCCGTGTCCGGATGCTTCGGCACGAGCTGAAACCAGCGCAGGCCCCCCTCGCCCGGCAGCGCCTTGATGTCAAATTGATTGCTCACCGAACCCGTGCCCGAGAGCAACATCGCAGGCGTGCTCGCCAGCGTCCCGTCGACGCTGCGCACATTGGCCTGCGCCAGATCCTTGTCGTAGAACCAGATCTGTTTGCCGTCCGCGAGGATCAATTGCTCGGACGGCTCGGAGTAATCCCAGCGGAATTTACCGGGGCGCTGGAGATAGAACTTGCCCGACGCGCCGCGCAAGACGTGCCCCTGCCCGTCCTCGATGGTTTGCTTGAAGTCGGCCGACCAGCTGGAAAGGCCGGTCAAGTACTTCTCGACCTCGGCCGCGGGCGCGCTCGTTGCCGACGCCGCACCGAGCACCCCCGCCGGTGCAGAGACGATCGCCGCAATCAGAACGGCTGCCATTCGCAGGGTTGCAATACGATAGCTCACTCCACTCACTCCTCCGGCGGCGGGGCGCCAAAGATCTCCCGCGCCCCATTTGGCTGTAACGGTCCGACGAGGCCCGCCGTCTCCATGGCCTCGACCAGGCGCGCCGCCCGGTTGTAGCCGATCTTGAGCCGGCGCTGCACGCCGGAGATGGAGGCCTTGCGGGTCTCGGTGACCACGCGCACCGCCTCATCGTAAAGCGGATCGGCCTCGGCGTCGGCGAGAGCGCCCTCCGCACCCTCTTCGTCATCGGCCGGAAAGCCCGGGATCGGCGTTCGCGGGCCCTCGAGAATCTCGTCGATATAGGTCGGTGCCGATCCGGCCTTGAGGCCGGCCACCACGCGGTGCACCTCCTGGTCCGAAACGAAGGCACCGTGCACACGCGTCGGAATGGATGTGCCCGGCGGCAGAAAGAGCATGTCGCCGTGGCCGAGGAGCGACTCCGCGCCCATCTGATCGAGAATGGTTCGCGAGTCCACCCTGGCCGAGACCTGGAACGCGATGCGCGTCGGGATGTTGGCCTTGATGAGGCCGGTGATCACATCGACCGACGGACGCTGGGTCGCCAGGATGAGATGAATGCCGGAGGCTCGCGCCTTTTGCGCCAAGCGCGCGATCAGCTCCTCGACCTTCTTGCCGACGATCATCATGAGATCGGCCAGCTCGTCGATGATCACGACGATGAAGGGAAGCGTGGTCAGCTCCTCGACATCCTCCGCCACGACGCCGGGCACACCCTGCGCAATCTTTTGCATCTGGACCGGATCCTTGATCGGCTTGCCTGCGTCGGCAGCTTCTTTCACCTTGCGATTGAAGCCGCCTATGTTGCGCACGCCAAGCGCCGACATGAGCTGGTAACGCCGCTCCATCTCCGCGACGCACCAGCGCAGCGCATTGGCCGCCTGTTTCATGTCGGTCACCACCGGCGACAGCAGGTGCGGGATCCCCTCGTACACCGAGAGCTCGAGCATCTTGGGATCGATCATGATCATTCGCACGTGCTCGGGTGTCGCCTTGTAGATGAGGCTCAGCACCATCGCGTTGATGCCCACCGACTTGCCGGACCCGGTGGTGCCCGCGATCAAGAGATGCGGCATGCGCGCGAGATCCGCGACCACCGGGACGCCGCCGATGTCCTTGCCGAGCGCGAGCGCCAGCGGCGACCCCACCTCGTCGTAGGGTTTGGACTTGATGATCTCGCCCAAGGTCACGATCTCGCGCTTCTCGTTCGGTATCTCGAGGCCTACTACCGATTTGCCGGGGATGATCTCGACCACGCGCACGCTGATGGCGGACAGTGCGCGCGCGAGGTCCTTGGCGAGGCCTGAGATCTGACTTACCTTGACGCCGGCGGCGGGACGCAGCTCGAAGCGCGTGATCACCGGGCCCGGCTGCACCGCGACCACCTCGGCTTCGACGCCGAAATCCTTGAGCTTGAGCTCGACCAGGCGCGACATCGCCTCGAGCGCCTCGTCGGAATAGGACTGTTCGCGCGCCCGGGGCTCATCGAGCAAGGAGAGCGGCGGAGCTCGGAGGACTTCGGCGCGTCAAACAAGGGCACCTGGCGCTCCCGCTCGACCCGCTCGCTCTTCTCCGGTAGGGGTGCCGGCGCCTCGATGCGCGGCGGCGGCCGGCTCGCCACTTTCTTCTGCTCTTCGCGCACCACTTCCTGGCGCGCTTGCTTGCGCTGCTGGCCGGAGGCGAGCTCGCGCCTTTGTTCGCGCTGGGCCCGGACCCAGTCGATGCTGCGGAGCACCCAGGCGCCGATCTTGTCCATGATCTCGAGCCACGAGACGCCCAGGAAGAGCGCGACGCCCGCGAGCCACAGGCCGAGCAGGAGCAAGGTCGCGCCCAGGAAGCTGAGCCCGCGTTCGCTACTGTGTCCCACCAGCGCGCCGAGTACCCCGCCCGCGGTGTTGGGAAGTCCCGATCCGTCCCAATGTAGCGTGGCAAGGCCGCAGCTCGTGAGGAGCGTGAGGACGAAACCCGCAGCTCGCAGGAGCGTATTGATGCGCGACCGTGTGTCGGGTAGAGGCTGGTTCTTGTGAACCAGCCAACCCGCATACGCGAGCATGACCGGAAAGAGATACGCTGGGCGCCCGAACATGAACAGGAAAAACCCAGAGAGCCACGCGCCGACGGGCCCGATCCAATTCCCGACCGCGCCGGGCTCGCCGGTGTCGGCGAACCCCGGATCGCGCGCATGGTAGGTAAGGAGCGAGAGCAACAGAAGCAGCGCCAACGCGCTGAGCACCCACAACGTGCCCTCCCGCAGCGAGCGGGCGACGGCGACGGAAAGCTTGGCGCTCGATTTGGGCTTCTTTAAGGTCGCGGCTTCAGTCAAAACTAGACCCTTCGTGATATTTGAGGCTTAAGCGGTTGAAAATTATGTAATAGTAACGCAGCCTCTGCGGGTGTAACAAACCCCGGTGGTCGCAAGTGTGCGTAGCTTCATGGAACTGGCTGGCGCTCACGGATTTACTTACCATGAGCCAGCGGCGCTATACGTCAGCGACTGGCATGCGTAACGAGAGGCAGATCATACATGAGCGCGAGGCACAGTCGTCTAATCATCTTGGGGTCGGGTCCGGCAGGTTATTCCGCCGCCGTGTACGCGGCGCGAGCCAACCGTTCGCCCCTCCTCATCACCGGGCTCGAGCAGGGCGGTCAACTCATGACCACGACGGATGTGGACAATTGGCCGGGCGACGTCGAGCATTTGCAGGGACCGCAGCTCATGGACCGGATGCGCCGGCACGCGGAGCGCTTCCACACCGAGCTCGCATTCGACCACATCAACCGGGTGGAATTGCGGCACCGCCCGATCCGCCTGCATGGAGACAACGGCGAGTACACCTGCGACGCGCTCATCATCGCCACGGGCGCCTCCGCGAAGTATCTAGGCCTCCCCTCGGAAGAGATCTTCCGCGGCAAAGGGGTCTCGGCATGCGCGACGTGCGACGGGTTTTTCTATCGCGGTAAGACGGTCGCGGTTGTGGGCGGTGGCAATACGGCTGTCGAGGAAGCGCTTTATCTATCCAACATCGCCTCTCACGTGACCCTGATCCATCGGCGCGACAAGCTGCGCGCGGAGAAGATCCTGCAGGACCGGCTGTTCGCCCTCGAACAGTCGGGCAAGATGACCCTGGCGTGGAACTGCGCGGTCGATGAGATCTTGGGCGATGACACCGGGGTCACCGGGGCACGGCTTCGTAGCCTGCCGAGCGGCCAGACCCGCACGCTGACTGTCGACGGGGTGTTCATCGCAGTCGGCCACCAGCCGAACACACAGCTCTTCGAGGGGCAGCTCGAGATGCGCGGTGGCTACATCGCGGTCAAGGGTGGCAGCGAGGGCGACGCCACCGCCACCAGCGTGGCCGGCGTGTTCGCCGCGGGGGATGTGGCCGATCATGTGTATCGGCAAGCCGTGACCTCGGCCGGCACCGGCTGCATGGCGGCGCTCGACGCCGACAAGTACTTGGAGCGCCTCGAACCGGAGCGCCACGCCAAGCCGCGCGCTGCACACGCTTGATGGTGTCGAGAGCGCGTTTCCTTCGGAGCATTGCGGACGTCGATGCGGCCGATTGGAATGCCCTTATAGGATCCTCCGGCGGTTCGGGCGACCCGCGTCAGGGCGACCCGCGTCAGGGCGGCGCGCGACCTGGCGCCGCGGGCGCACAGCCGTTCCTACGCCACGAATTCCTGCTCGCGCTCGAAGAGTCCGGCTGTGCAGCGCCCCAAACCGGCTGGGCGCCGCAGCACCTCATTCTCGAAGATCGCGAGCATCGGCTGGTGGGCGCGCTGCCGCTCTACCGCAAGTCGCATTCGCGCGGCGAGTTCGTGTTCGACTTCTCGTGGGCGAACGCCTATGCACAGCATGGCCTCAAGTACTACCCCAAGCTTCTGTCGGCGATTCCGTTCACGCCGGTAAGCGGGCCTCGTCTCCTCGTCAATCCCCTGGTTGATCCACGCCCGGTGGCCGACGCCTTGGTCCAGCTTACGAGCGAGTACGCGCGCTCCGAACAACTCTCCTCCTGGCACGTGCTGTTTCCCGATGAGGGCGAGCTCGAGGTGTTGACGCACGGCGGGCTCATTCAGCGGCGCGACTGTCAATTCCATTGGTTCAACCGTGATTACGACTCCTTCGAGGCGTTTCTTGCCACCTTCACCGCGGAGAAACGCAAGAAGGCCAAGCGCGAGAGGCGTCGCGTCGCGGAGGCCGGCATCGATTTCGACACGCGCCTCGGCGGTGAGATGGACGATGCGTTGTGGCGCACCGTGTTCGAGTTCTACGCCGACACCTTCCATCGGCACGGCCACGAGCCCTACCTCACTCTGCGGTTCTTCAAGCTGATCTGCGAGCGCCTTCCCGAGCAGCTGATGCTCAAGATCGCGCGTCACGGCGGACGTCCGATCGCGCTCGCGATCTTCTTCGTCGGCGAGGACACCCTGTTCGGCCGCTACTGGGGTGCCGGCGGCAACTACCACAGCCTGCATTTCGAGGCCTGCTATTACCAGGGGATCGAGTACTGCATCGAGAAGGGCCTGAAGCGGTTCGAGCCCGGCACGCAGGGTGAGCACAAAGTGCCGCGCGGGTTCGTGCCGACCCTGGTGGGCTCTGCGCATTTCGTCACCGACCCGCGCTTCGCCGCAGCGATCCGCGACTTCGCCGCACGCGAAGCCCGCGGCGTTGACCATTACGCCGCCGCCGTCAACGAGCACGTACCCTACCACCGGGCAACCGACGAGGAGTTGCAGCTCTGACCCGGTTGGTCTGGCTCGGAGAGCGCGCGGATCCGGAATGGTTTCCCCCGCCGGAGCAGGCGTTGCGCGAACCGCCGGGACTGCTCGCGGCGGGCGGAGATCTGAAGCCCGCGCGGCTGCTCGCCGCGTATGAGCGCGGCGTCTTCCCCTGGTACTCGGCGCAACAACCGATCCTGTGGTGGTCGCCGGATCCGCGCATGGTGCTCTATCCGGGCGAGTTCAAAATCTCGCGCAGCTTGGCCAAGACACTGCGCAACGGCCCGTACACGACGCAAGTGGACACGAACTTCGGCGCCACGATCCGGGCCTGCGCCGCGCCGCGCCGCTCGGGTGCAGATACCTGGCTCAACCTGGAGATGATCGACTCGTACGAGGAGCTGTACCGGCTCGGATTCGGCCATTCGATCGAGACCTACTGGGGCACGCGTTTGGTCGGCGGACTCTACGGCATTCAGCTCGGCGGCGTGTTCTTTGGCGAGTCGATGTGGAGCGGCGAGCGCGACGCATCCAAGGTGGCGCTGGCGCGCCTCGTCCAAGAGTGCCGCTCGCGCAACATTGAACTCATCGACTGCCAGGTCGCGAGCGCGCACCTTTCGAGCCTCGGCGCCCGGGAAATCTCGCGCAACGAGTTCGCCGCATTACTGCGCCGCCATGCGCGCCGCGTCCCGTGCGGTCCTTGGGCTTCCGACAACGGGCAAAATTGCATTACCTAGGGGCTTTATGCACAATGCGCCCGGCTTCATGTTCAGCACCAAGGGCGCATGTCAAAAGAAGAGGCAATTCAATTCGAAGGCGAGGTAGTCGAGACCCTGCCGAATACGACTTTTCGAGTCAAGCTCAAAACCGGCCACGTGGTGACCGCGCACATCTCCGGCAAAATGCGCAAAAACTACATCCGGATCCTGACCGGCGACCAAGTCACCGTGGAAATGACGCCCTATGACCTCACCAAGGGCCGCATCGTCTATCGCGGCCGGTGATGCTCGAGGCCGACGCCGGTCAGTGTCGGCCGATGACCCCCAAGCCCGATCCAGCCGATAGCCCTTGAGCCGGCCCGCGGCGCGGGCCGCAACCCGATGTTGCGCGGGCTCAAGTTTCCTGGCGTTCGTGCGAGAGCAGCGCCGGTGAGGTATCCGCCGCGCGCGTCTCGAGCTTGAGCTTCTCGCCGTCCTCGCTCAACGTGACCTCGACGTGGCCGCCGTTCACCAGCTTGCCGAACAAGAGCTCCTCCGCGAGCGGACGCTTGATGTGCTCCTGGATGATCCGCGCCATCGGCCGCGCGCCCATCTTCGGATCGTAGCCGCGCTTGGCGATCCAGCGGCGCGCCGCTTCGTCGACCGAGATCGACACGCGCTTCTGCTCGAGCTGCGCCTCGGCCTCGACCAAGAGCTTATCCACGACGCGCTCGATCGTGTCCTGATCGAGAGAGCCGAATTGGATGACGGCATCGAGCCGGTTGCGGAATTCCGGTGAAAACAAGCGCCGTATCGCCTCCATTCCATCCGATGCGGTATCCGACTGCGTGAAGCCGATGGTTGGCCGGCTCATCTCGAACGCGCCGGCGTTCGTGGTCATGATGATGATCACATGGCGGAAATCCGCCTTGCGGCCATTGTTGTCCGTGAGCGTGCCGTGATCCATGACCTGCAGCAACAGGTTGAACACATCCGGGTGCGCCTTCTCGATCTCGTCGAGCAGCAGCACGCAGTGCGGGTGCTTGGCAATCGCCTCGGTCAGCAGGCCGCCTTGATCGAATCCCACGTAGCCGGGGGGGGCGCCGATGAGGCGCGACACGGTGTGCCGCTCCATGTATTCGGACATGTCGAAGCGCACGAACTCGACGCCCATGGCGATCGCGAGCTGCCGCGTGACTTCGGTCTTGCCGACGCCCGTCGGGCCGGAAAACAAGAAGGAGCCGACGGGCTTGCGCTGATCGCCGAGGCCAGAACGCGACATCTTGATGGCCGCCGAAAGCGCCTCGATCGCCTTGTCCTGGCCGAAGATCGTGAGCTTGAGATTGCGCTCCAGGTTCTTCAGCACGTCCCGATCGGACAAAGAGACATTCTTCGGCGGGATGCGCGCGATGCGCGCCACCACGTTCTCGATCTGCGTAACCGTCACCGAGGCCTCGCGATTCTCGACCGGCTTCAAGCGAAGATTGGCACCCGCCTCGTCCACGACGTCGATGGCCTTGTCGGGCATGTGCCGGTCGTTGATGTGGCGCGCGGCGAGCTCCGCAGCCGCGCGCAGCGCCTCGTCCTCGTATTTGATGCCGTGGTGCTCCTCGTAGCGGGATTTCAAGCCTCGCAGGATGTCCACCGTGTCCTGGATCGAGGGTTCGGTGATGTCGATCTTCTGGAAGCGGCGCGCCAGCGCATGATCCTTCTCGAAGATCCCGCGGTATTCGTTGTAGGTCGTCGAACCGATGCAGCGCAGCTCACCGTTCGCGAGCGCGGGTTTGATCAGGTTCGAGGCATCCATCACACCGCCCGAGGCCGCGCCCGCGCCGATGACGGTGTGGATCTCATCGATGAACAGGATCGCGCCCGGCTGCTTCTTCACCTCGGCGAGCACCGCCTTCAGGCGCTTCTCGAAATCGCCGCGGTACTTCGTGCCCGCCACGAGCGAGCCCATGTCGAGCGAGTAGATGGTCGCGTCGAGGAGCACCTCGGGCACCTGGTTCTCGACGATCATCCGCGCGAGGCCCTCGGCGATCGCGGTCTTGCCGACCCCCGCTTCGCCGACATAGAGCGGATTGTTCTTGCGCCGGCGGCACAGGATCTCGATGGTGCGCTCGACCTCGAGCTTGCGTCCGATCAGAGGATCGATCTTGCCCTTGCGCGCCGCCTCGTTGAGGTTCGTCGCGTATTTCTCGAGCGCGCTGCCGCCGCCGTCCGCGTCGCGCTCAGCGTCGCCGGAAGTGCCGCTGTCCTCGCGCTCACTGCGCTCCTCGCCGCCCGCCTTGGAGAGGCCATGCGCGATGAAATTGACCACATCGAGCCGCGACACGTCCTGCATGCTCAACAGGTACGCGGCGTGCGATTGCTTCTCGCTGAAGATCGCGACCAGCACGTTGGCGACGGTGACTTCTTTCTTGCCGCTCGATTGCACGTGAAACACGGCCCGCTGCAAAACCCGTTGAAAACCCAAGGTGGGCTGCACATCCCGGTCCTCGCCCGTGGGCAGCCGCGGGGTGGTCTGGTCGATGAACTGTTTGAGCTCGGTCTTGAGCTTCTGGGTATCCGCCCCGCAGGACTTCAAAATCTCTCGCACCTTAGGGGTATCCACGATGGCGAGCAGCAGGTGCTCGACGGTCATGAATTCATGGCGCGCCTCGCGCGCGCCGGCAAATGCATCGTTCAAGCAGAATTCGAGTTCTTGACTAAGCACTGGTTACGCCTCTTCTAGCGTCGCCATCAGCGGGTGCTGATGTTGCCGCGCATATGCAATCACTTGAGCCACTTTGGTCTCGGCAATCTCGTACGTGAACACGCCGCAGACCCCCTTACCCTTGGTATGGACCTCCAGCATAACCCGGGTTGCCTTCGTGCGATCCATCGCGAAGAAGCGCTGCAGAATATCCACGACGAACTCCATAGGGGTATAATCGTCGTTGATCAGCACCACTTGGTACAGAGGCGGGCGCTTGAGCTTGGGCGCCGCTTCATCGACGACCAACCCCGTACCGCCTTCCCGCCCACGTTCCGCATCGCTCATGACTAATGGGTTTATAGGGCGCGCTTTGGCGCTTTACAAGCACTGTTAAGCAAAACTTCGCACTGATCGCCACTGTCGCCAATCGGTATCACTCTACTTTAACAAATAAAAACAAATGCTTGAGCGGCCTGGCAGGTAGTCCTATGATTGGCGCGGCTTCCGGTGGGGCGCGGGTCGGGGGCACTCCGCCCTCGCGCCCTCTTGTTTTATAGCGCGCAACGACTCACACGATGCTTGATATCCGCACCACTCAATGGCTGTCCCGCCTGCAGGCCAATGGACCGAGCGTGGTCACGTGGGTGCTCGCCTTGCTCATCGCGGCCGAGTTGGCGCGTATTGCAGTGTCGCTGCTGAGCGGACCGGTAAGATCCCCGCAGCCGCTCGTCACGCCGAGCGCGCCGCACCCGAACGCCGGCGCCAACGTGCAGGCAGTGGTTTCCGCGCATCTGTTCGGGGTGGCCGTAGCCGATCCGGCCACCCAGGATCCCAACAACGCGCCGCTCTCGAGCGCGAATCTGGTACTCGCCGGCACCATCGCCACCGAGAATCCAAAGCGCGGCATCGCCATTATCAGCGACGGCGGCCCCTCGAAAGTATTTTCGGTCGGCGAGAATGTGAACGGAGCATCCCTTTACTCGGTCTACCTTGACCACGTCATCCTGGATCGAGGAGGCACTTTGGAGACTCTCATACTGCCCCGCTTGCTCAACGGCGGCTCGCGCACGCCGCCCCCCCACCACGTCGCCGCCGCGACTACCCGCACGGCCGCGACCCTCGAAAACATCAAGCACATGGTGCAAAGAGATCCCGCGATAATAGATCAGGTCATGCGCACGGTTGCCTCCTTCGACAACGCCGCGGGCAAGCTGCGCGGCTTTCGGGCCTATCCCGGCCGCAATCGCGCTATTTTTACTAAACTGGGGTTGAAACCCGGGGACTTGGTCACGGCAATCAACGGCCAACCGCTTGATGATCCCCAGCGCGCCCAAGAGGTATTCAATACGATTCAGTCTTCGAACACGGTCGACGTGACCATCGAGCGCGGCGGGCAGAGACAGGACATCACCCTGAACATTGCCGAGCTGGCCGCCGAGGCAAATCAGGATCTCGGGGGCGAGAACCCCGCCGGGGGAGGCGCCCCGGGCGTCCCAACCAGCGTTCCGGCTCCCGGGCCGCAGTCCAATGGCGGCGAGGCCCCGAACGAATGATGTGCATGCAGGCAATTCTACTCGCCCGATCCGGCCGGCCACGCTTGGCCTCGCTCCTGGCTCTCTCGATTCCGGCTTTCTCGGTCCTGGTCACCTCGCTGGCTTGGTCGCTGCCGCCCCCGGCGCAACGTGGTGAGGCGCCCTCGATGCAACGCGCTCCGGCGCCGCAGGATGCGACCATCACGCCCAACTACAAAGACGCGGACTTGAGCCAGATCATCCAGGCCGTGAGCGAGGTGACGGGGAAGAACTTCATCATCGACCCGCGCGTCAACGCCAAAGTCACGATGCTGTCCGCGACCCCCATGACGCCGGCGGCGTTCTACGAGGCGTTCCTGTCGGTCTTACAGGTCTATGGGTATGTGGCGGTTCCGGCGGGCAAGGTCATCAAGATCATTCCGAACACCGACGTGCGGCAGTCGCCCTCCATCGATCTGCCGAACCAGGTGAGCTCGACGTCCGATGAGATCGTGACCCAGATCATCACCATGAAGAATGTGAGCGCTGCGGCGCTCGTGCCGCTGCTCCGGCCGCTGATCCCGCAGCAGGGCCACTTGGCGGCGTACGCGCCTGGCAACATGTTGATCATCTCGGACCGCGCCAGCAACGTGAGCCGCATCATGCGTATCGTCGAGCGCATGGATGAGAGCGGCGATGAGCCGATCGAGGTGATCGCGCTTCAGAACGCGAGCGCGACCGAGGTCGTACGCACCATCAATTCGCTCTATCAAGGCGGCGGCGGCGCCGGGGGCGAAGGCGGCGGCGCGCCGGTCAAGGTGGTGGCCGACGAACGCACCAACAGCGTGCTGATCAGCGGCGAGAAATCCTTGCGGCTCAGGGCCAAAGCGCTGGTCCTCGATCTGGACACACCGCGGCGCGGCGGCGGCGGCGACACCGAAGTCCGCTACCTGCTGTACGCGGACGCCGAAAAGCTCGCGGACAAGCTCAAGGGACAGGCCTCCGCCACCGCCAAGGCCCAAGGCGGCCCTGCCACCGGTGCGGCGCCCGCCGCCACCGGCGGCGGCACGCCCAACGTCGACGCAAGCGTCACCATCTGGGCCGACGTGCCGACCAACGCGCTCATCATGACGGCGCCGCCCAAGATCATGAAGAATCTGATGGCGGTCATCGATAAATTGGACATCCGCCGCGCGCAGGTCGAGGTCGAAGCACTGATCGTCGAAGTCGATGTCAACAAGAGCGCCAATCTTGGCGTGCAATGGCTGCTCGACGGCGGCAGTTCCTTGGGCTACGGTGTCGTCAACCTGCCCGGCAGCAGCGGCACGAGCATCGTCGATATCGCCGCGGCCGCGCTCGCCGGAACCAGCGGGCTCGCCAACACCGCGACTGCCACCACGACCACGGGCGTCACGACCGGCACGACCGGCGCCACGGCGGCCTCGGGCTTATCCTCGGTGATCCCGAACGGCGCGACCTTCGCCATCGGTAAGTACAACTCGAACACCGGCAAAGGATTCGCGGCAGTGGTTCAAGCACTGCGCAGCGATGCCACGAGCAACATCATTTCGACCCCGCGTGTCATTACCATGAATAACGAGGAGGCGGAGGTCAAGGTCACCCAGGAGATCCCGCTCATCACCGGTCAGTACACGAGTTCGACGGCGGCGGTGAACGGCACCACCAGCCCGTTCGAGACGATTCAGCGCGAAGAGGTCGGCACGATTCTCAAGGTGACGCCGCACATCAGCGAGGGCGACACCATCCAGCTCAAGATCGAGCAGGAGGACTCCGCGCCGGGCGCGAAGCTCGCCGACTCAGCCGACATCTCGACCAACAAGCGCTCCATCAAGACCACGATCCTGATCGAGGATGGCGGCATCATCGTGCTCGGCGGCCTCATGCAGGATACTGTCACGGAGAGCGAGGACCGCGTGCCGGTGCTCGGCGCCATCCCGCTGCTCGGGAACTTGTTCAAATCGCGCTCGGGCTCGCGACAGAAGAGCAACTTGCTCGTGTTCCTGCGGCCGAAGATCCTGCGCGATCAGCCGGCGACCGAAGCGGTGAGCACCTCGAGATACAACGAGATCCGCGACGAGGAGCGCAGTCTGCACAAGGGCAAGATCACGCTGCTCCCCGGTGAGAAGCAGCCGTCGATTCCGCAGATTCCGGCGAGCTCGCCCAACTCCCAATCGCACGGAGCGACCAGCGTCGCCCCAGCTCCCCAGCCGGTCCCGGCGCCAACGGTCGCGCCCTCGACGCAGGTAGCTCCCGCGCCGCAGGTGGCCCCGCCCGCATCGCAGCCCGCGCCCGGGACGGCCGTCGCGCCGCCGGCCTCGCAACCCGCCCCAGCCCCCCAACCCGCGCCCGCGCCGCAACCGACGGGGCCGCAGCCGCTGCACCCATGAGCGCCGAACTCCAAGAACCGGCCCCTCTGCGGAAGCTGTCGTTTCCGTTCGCCAAGCGCCATGGTGTGCTGGTGCGCGCGGTCAACGACGGATTCGCCGATACGGTGTGCCGGCCGGGCGTGACGCCTCAGGCGCTCGCCGAGGTGCGCCGCTTCGTGGGCGTGCCCTTGAAGCTCGAGCGCGTCACGGTGGAGGTGTTCGATTCGCTCCTGCGGATCGCCTACGAGGCGGGGTCGGGCGCCGCCATGCAGATGCTCGAGGGCCTGGACGACAACACCGACCTCGCCCACCTCGCCGAGGACATCCCGGAGTCCTCCGACCTGCTCGAAAGCGACGACGAGGCGCCGATCATCCGGCTGATCAACGCGCTGCTCACTCAGGCGGTCAAGGAGAACGCCTCGGATATTCACATCGAGCCATACGAGAACCGGCTCGTCATCCGATTTCGGGTCGACGGCGTCCTGCGCGAGGTGCTGCAAACCAAGCGCGCCGTGGCACCGCTCGTGGTGTCGCGCATCAAGGTCATGTCGAAGCTCGACATCGCCGAGCGCCGCCTGCCTCAGGACGGCAGAATCTCGCTGCGCATTGCAGGCCGGGCGGTCGATGTGCGCGTCTCTACCCTGCCCTCCGGACACGGCGAGCGCGTCGTGTTGCGTCTGCTCGACAAGCAGGCCGGGCGTATCGAGCTCACCTCGCTCGGGATGGATCCGCGGACCCAGGACACGATGGATGAGATCATCCACAAGCCGCACGGGATCATTCTCGTCACCGGCCCCACCGGCTCGGGCAAATCGACTACCCTCTACGCCTCGCTCGAGCGCATCAACGACAACACCCGCAACGTCATGACAGTCGAGGATCCGATCGAGTATTACATCGACGGCATCGGCCAGACCCAGGTCAACACCAAGGTGGAGATGACCTTCGCTCGCGGCCTTCGGGCCATCCTGCGGCAGGATCCCGACGTCGTGATGATCGGCGAGATTCGCGACCTCGAGACTGCGCAGATCGCCGTACAGGCGAGCTTGACCGGACACTTGGTGCTCTCCACGTTGCACACCAACACCGCCGTGGGCGCCGTGACCCGGCTTCGCGACATGGGCATCGAGCCCTTTCTGTTGTCTTCGAGCTTGATCGGGGTGCTGGCTCAGCGCTTGGTGCGCGTCCTCAACCCGGAGACCCGCGAGCCGTTCATGGCGGGCGAGTACGAGCGGCGGCTGCTCAATCTCGACGAGAAGGACAAGGCGGTGCAGCTGTACCGGCCGTCGAGCGAGCCCGGCAGCGGCTATCGGGGACGCACGGGGATCTACGAGCTCATCGCAGTCGACGACCATATGCGCACCATGATCCACGACGGAGCCGCCGAGCAGGAACTCGAGCGCTACGCGCGCACCGCGAGCCCGGGTATCCGCGAAGATGGCCGGCGCAAGGTGTTGGCGGGCGAAACCACCTTGGAAGAGGTGCTGCGCGTTACCCGTGAGGACTAGCTTCGCACAGCGCCCGGAACGGGAGCTCTAATGGGTGCGTTCGAATACGTCGCGCTCGACGCCCAGGGCAAGGAACGCAAAGGGCTGATCGAGGGGGACAATGCGAAGCATGCGCGTCAGCTCCTGCGCGAGAAGCACCTACTGCCCGTGGACATCCAGGAGGCGGCGCAGCGCGAGCAGCAAAAGCAAGGCAAGCGACGTCCCTTCATGCGTCGCGGGCTCTCGACGCTCGATCTCGCCCTCCTCACCCGTCAGCTCGCCACGCTGCTGCGCTCAGGGCTCCCGCTCGAAGAGACACTCCAAGCGGTGGCCGAGCAGACCGAGAAGCCGCGCGTGCAGCGAATCATCTTGGGCGTGCGCAGCAAGGTCGTCGAGGGACATCCCCTCGCCGACGGACTTCGCGATTTCCCCCAGGCGTTCCCCGAGATCTACCGGGCGACCGTGTCGGCGGGCGAGCAGTCGGGCAAGCTCGATTCGGTGCTCGAGCGGCTCGCCGACTACACCGAATCCCGCCAGGTCATGGGCCAGCAGGTGAGCAACGCGCTCGTTTACCCCATCGTGCTCATGGTGCTCTCGTTCGCGATCGTCTCCTTCCTCTTGGCCTATGTCGTGCCCCAGGTGGTCGCGGTATTCGAGTCGGGCCATCAGGAGCTGCCGCTCGCCACCCGCTTTCTGATCGGCATGAGCGATGTGATCCGGCTCTACTGGTACTACGGGCTGTTGGTCATCGGCGCCGTCATCTTTGGATACCGCCGGTGGGTGAGAGCCCCGGAGGCGCGCCTCAAGGTCGATCGGTTGTTGCTGCGCATGCCGCTGGTGGGCAAGCTCATCCGCGGCCTCAATACGTCGCGCTTCTCGCGCACCTTCAGCATTCTCACCGCGAGCGCCGTGCCGGTGCTCGAGGCGCTGCGGATCTCGGCGGAAGTCGTCAACAACATGCCGATGCGCTTGGCCGTCGAGGACGCGGCCGGCCGGGTGCGTGAGGGCGCACCGATCGGCAAGTCGCTGGCGGCACGCAAGCTCTTCCCGCCCATGATGATTCACTTGATCTCGAGCGGCGAGAGCAGCGGCGAGCTCGAAAAGATGCTCGAGCGCGCGGCGAGCAACCAGGAGCGGGAGATGGACGGCCTGCTGTCGACCCTGACCAACCTGCTGGGCCCCTTCATGGTCGTCTTCATGGGCGCGATCGTGATGTTCATCGTAATCGCGCTGCTTCTGCCGATTTTTCAACTCAACGATCTGGTCAAATAAGACACCTGTGCGCCAGGGTATTGCTCTTAAGGCGCCTTTCCGTTTATAAACCGCGCGTGGTCGATCCGCGGACGGAACGGAAAGCTTTTGCATGAGCGAAAAACCCGAATCGGACGAGTTCGAGGAAGAGGACGCAGAGGACACCGTCCAGAGCGACGATGTTGACGTGGATCACATTATGCGCGACGTCGAGTCGCAGCGGCGGCGTGCCCCCAAGGGTGCCGAACCGGCGTGGCGGCGGCTCGAGCGGGTGATGGAGGAGCGGCGTACTGCGGAGCTTCTGAGCGATTTCGATGATTACGAGATTGGCGAGCCGGAGGAAGAGGCGGAGGAGCCGGAAGAAAAGGCCGGCCGCAAGAAAAGGAAGCACCGCTGAGGCGTCAAGACTCATCGGGAACCGCTTAGGCGTGGGCTCCTGACCCCATGATCACCGTATTTTCCGAAGAGCACCAGAAGCGCAACGCCAAGACCGAGCTGTACGGCGGGCGGCTGGTGCCCCCGCACGAGTGTCCCGAGCGCGCGCAAATCGTGCTCGAGCGAGTCCGCGCGGTGGGTCTCGGTGAGGTGATGCCGCCCGCGCGCTTCGGCCTCGATCCCATCCTCAAAGTCCACGACGAGCGGTTCGTCGAATTCCTGGAGAGCGCCTGGCGGGATTGGGTCGCCGCCGGAAACTTGGGCGAGGCGATCCCCGATTGCTGGCCGGCCCGGCGCATGTCTCAGCGTATCCCGAGCAACATCTCCGGGCGGCTCGGTTACTACGCCATGGCGGGAGAGACCTCGATCAGCGCCGGCACATGGGAGGCGGCGCGGGCCGCGGCGGACGTCGCAGTGACGGCGGCCGGGCATCTGCAGCGCGGCGCCCGCGGCGCGTTCGCCCTGTGCCGCCCTCCCGGACACCATGCGGCCCGCGACCTGTACGGCGGATACTGCTTCTTGAACAATGCCGCCATCGCCGGCCAGTCGCTGCGCGATCACGGAGCGGCACGCGTCGCCGTTCTGGACGTCGACTTCCACCACGGCAACGGGACCCAGGACATCTTTTACGATCGAGCGGATGTGCTCTACGTTTCGCTGCACGGCGACCCGGCGTATGCCTTCCCCTACTTCTCGGGCTACGCCGAGGAAACCGGCGCCGGTGCCGGCAGCGGATTCAACTTGAATTTGCCGCTGCCGCCGGCGACGGAGTTCTCTGCTTGGGAACAGGCGCTTGCAAGCGGGCTCGCCCGGATTCGCCGTTTCGCACCCGACGCGCTCGTCGTTTCGTTGGGAGTCGACACCTTCGCGCAGGATCCGATCAGCTTCTTCAAGCTCACCTCGGAGGATTTCTCGACCTACGGACGCATGATCGGCGGCTGCGGCCTGCCCACGCTCTTCGTTTTCGAGGGCGGCTACGCCGTCGCGGACGTCGGCGTGAACGCGGTGAACGTGCTCACCGGATTTGAGGGCGGCTAGCGGCTAGAGACGCGAGCGCGAGTCCGGCGGCGGTGGACGCCGGCGCTGCGCTTCGCCCCATGGCCGTCAGTGAAAGTCCCGCGACTCGACCATAAGATCCCCAAGCAGCATCGAAAGATCCGTCAGGCGGTGCGCAATCACGTGCAATACATCGCCTTCGCGCTGCAACGGGCCGCGCACCTCGAGTAAGCGCGATTCGAGCAGCGCCGAGCGCTGCTCGTCGGCCACGCGTTTCCACACAATCAGGTTCACGTGGCTCGTCTCATCCTCCAGCGTCACGAAGGTGACGCCGCTCGCGCTGCCGGGCCGTTGGCGCGTGATGACCAGCCCCGCCGTCGTGACCCACCGGCCGGAGCGCAGATCCCAGAGCTTTGCTGCGGTCACGACGCCGCGTTGGGCGAGCTTCTCCCTCAGGAGCGCCAGCGGGTGGCGCCGCAAGGACAAGCCCACGCTGCCGTAGTCGGCGACGATATCGTGGCTTTCGCGCGGTGCCCGTAGCAGCGGGATGCCCTCGGGGACCCCGGTATCCGCCGGCAGCAGCGGAAGCGCCGGCTCCACGCCGCTCACCTGCCACAGGGCGCGGTGGCGGTGCCCGACGAGGCCCGCCAGCACATCGGCGGCGGCGAGCGCCTCGAGATCGCGGCGATCGAGCGCCGCGCGCTCCGCCAGATCGGCGACGTCGGCAAAGGCGCGCACGGCGCGCGCCGCGATCAGCCGGTTCGCGCCCTCGTGCGACAAATGCTTCACCATCCGCAACCCCAGCCGCAGCGCCGGGCGCGCGTCCGAGCCGCCCTCGAGCGTGCAATCCCATTCGCTGATCTCGACCGCCACCGGCCGTACCTCGACGCCGTGCGCACGCGCATCGCGCACCAATTGCGCCGGCGCGTAAAAGCCCATGGGCTGGCTGTTGATGAGCGCCGCGCAAAATGCCGCGGGCTCGTAGTGCTTGATCCAGGCGGAGATGTAGACCAGCAGAGCGAAGCTCGCGGCGTGAGAATTGTGAACGATGAAATGATTGGCCACGAAGTTGTGATCGCCCTCGATGTTGAGATCGTAGGTCTCGCGATCTCCGACGGGCTCGATCGCGACAATTCTGTCCCAATAGACATCCGAGCCTGCAAGACGCGAAAGCTCAAGTGACCCCAAGACTTCGCCAAGACGAACGAACTCATCGCGATGCCACGGCTCGGTGGTGTAGAAATAAAATGTGCGGGGATGACAGAGATTGCCTTCAGCGATTAGATCCGCAAGAACGAGTATCTTGTGACGCGGCCATTTCCGGTTTCCCGGTACCGCCACGGAACGCGCCGTCGCCACTCGATCGCCGAGCTTGAGTTGCCCGAGCTCGCGCCATCCCGACAGGGTCATGAAAGGATGCTCGGCCGTGGCGCAAATCTCGTGCCCCAATGCGGTGCGTAATCGCCATACGGGCTTCACGCCGCTGCGAATGACACGCCGCACCCGGCGCGCGCGCAGCCGCAGCTTAGTGTCGCATGCCAGCGTGTTCTCGAGGCGCGTCTCTCCCCGGGCGAGGCTCTCGAGGGTCACCCAGTTGCCGGTATCGGCATCCACGACCCGGGTTTCACCCACGACACATTCCGGAAAGCCGTATTCGCCGAATCCCAGGATCTGATTGAAGATCTGATCCGCAAAACTCTCGGCATAGCCGCGCTCGCGCATGCCGTCGATCAATCGGCGCTGAAACGGCTCCAGACCGCCCTTGCGCTTCCAGGCCGCCATGGCGCGGCGCAGACTGTCAGCCTCGCCGGCCGAAAACCCGGCCGCGATGATCGCGAGCTGCATGACCTGTTCCTGGAAAATGGGCACGCCGAGCGTGCGCTTGAGCACACCTTCGACCGCTTTGCTCGGATAGCTCACTGCCTCTTCGTGATTGCGGCGGCGCAGATACGGATGCACCATCTCGCCCTGAATCGGTCCTGGCCGTACGATCGCCACTTCAATGACGAGGTCGTAGAAATTGCGCGGCCTGAGACGCGGCAGCATGGACATCTGGGCGCGCGATTCGATCTGAAAGACGCCGACCGTGTCGGCGCGGCAAATCATGTCGTACACCGCGCGGTCCTCGCTCGGCACCGTGGCGAGATTGAGCTCGCCCGCCACTCGCGGTGTACCGTCCCTCGCCTGGGACGCGGCGCGCCAGGCGTTGATCAATCCGAACGCCCGGCGTATCGCGCTCAGCATGCCGAGCCCGAGCACATCCACCTTGAGCAGTCCGAGCGCGTCGAGATCATCCTTGTCCCACTCGATGACCGTGCGTTCGGGCATCGCCGCGTTCTCGATGGGTACGAGCTCATCCAGGCGGCCGCGCGCGATCACGAACCCGCCCACGTGCTGCGAGAGATGGCGTGGAAACCCTAGGATCTGCGCGGTGAGCGCCATCAAGCGCCGCGTTCTGGGGTCGTGCGGATCGAACCCCGAGGCGTGGATGCGCTCGGGCGCGATGCGCTGGCCGTCCCACCACTGCATGCCGCTCGCGAGCCGATCGACTTCCTCGAGGCTATAGCTCAAGGCCTTGCCAACGTCGCGTAGCGCGCTGCGGGGACGGTAGCTGATGACGGTGGCGGCGAGCGCCGCGCGCTCGCGGCCGTACTTGCCGTAGATGTACTGGATCACCTCCTCGCGCCGCTCATGCTCGAAATCCACGTCGATGTCGGGCGGCTCGTTGCGCTCCTTGGAGATGAAGCGCTCGAACAGCATCGCCATGCGCGAGGGATCCACTTCCGTGATCTGCAAGCAGTAGCAGACGATGGAGTTGGCCGCCGAGCCGCGGCCCTGGCAGAGAATTTTTTGCGAACGGGCGTACTTGACCACATCGTGCACGGTGAGAAAGAAGGGCTCGAACTTGAGCTCGGCGATCAGGCGCAACTCGTGCTCGAGTCCCGCGCGCACGGCCTGCGGCGCGCCCTCGGGCCAGCGCTTGGCGCAGCCCTGCCAAGTGAGGTTGCGCAAGTGACTGGTGGGGGTTTCGCCCGCGGGCACGATTTCCTCGGGATACTCGTAGCGCAGCTCATCGAGGTTGAACGTGCAGCGCTCCGCAATGGTGAGCGTTTGCGCGAGAAGCGCAGCCGGATAGAGCTGCTCGAGGCGTCGCAGGGGCCGCAAGCAGCGCTCGCCATTCGGGAAAAGGCGCAACCCGGCGGCATTCAAGGGGGTCTTGAGGCGAATCGCCGTCAGCACGTCCTGCAGCGCGCGGCGGCTGCGCCGGTGCATGTGTACATCGCCGGCAGCGACGCGCGGCAACTCGAGCGTCTCGCCCAGCGCCTCGAGCAGCTCCAGGCGGCGTGCATCGAAGCCGCCGGTCAGAAGCTCGACGCCGATCCACAATCGACCCTCGAAGCGCTCGCGCAGCCAGCGGCCGTTCTCGGCGTGTTGCGGCAGCAGCGCGCGCCCGGCGAACGGCAGCCAGATGATGAGGCAGCCGGCGAGCGCGTTCTCGAGGCGCTCACGCTCGAGCCGGTAGCTGCCTTTGGCGCCCCGGCGGCGGGCGCAGCTGATCAAGCGGCAGAGCGCGCCGTAGCCCGACCGGTCGGTGGCGAGCGCCACCAGCTTGAGCCCATCGGCACAGCGCAGCTCCGCGCCTATGATCAGCGGCAATCCGCATTGCTTCGCAGCGGAGTGCGCACGCACCACGCCTGCGAGCGAGCATTCATCGGTGAGCGCGAGCGCACGGTAACCCAGGGATTTCGCTTGCGCGACCATCTCCTCGGGATGCGAGGCGCCGCGCAGAAAGGAGAAGTTGCTGAGGGCATGCAGCTCGGCGTACATGGCGACCGCCTCAAGCGAACATACCGTGCAGATACCAGCGTCTGGACTGCCGCTCCTGGAATACCCAGAGCCGCGCGCCCCCCGCTCGGCGCACGATGTAGTAGTCGCGGGCGATGCCTTTGCCGTCCCACCAACCGCTCTCGATCCGCTCCGGGCCCTCCTCGAGCACGGCCTGTCCTTTCCGCCACTGCTGCACTTCCGAAGCGCGCAGCTGCGAAGGCTCATCGAGCAGCCACACCGGCCGGCGCGCACTCGCCTCGGTCATGAGATGTTCGCCGGATGGGGCGCCGGTGCGCAACATGGAGTCGAGACGCAGCGCCTGCACCCGTTGCCAAGCCGCCTCGGGCCGGTGCTCGGGGAGCGGACAAATCCCATACACCGCTTGCTCCCCGAGCCGCGCGCGCAATCGCTCGATGAGCTGCGGCGCCGTATCGCGGCCGCCGCCGCTCGAGCCGGCAAAGACCTCGAGAGAAGCGGCCGAGAGCGGCTGCAAGGCACCCGACAAGAGCTCCATCCGCACAATCGGCGCCGCGAGCTCGACTTGGGACAGCTTTTGAACCAGCACATCGGTCAAGCGCCGCCGGTCGCTGGTAATGCTCGCCAAGCCAAAGCGGATCCTCGTGACGGGCGCCGCGCGATGCTTGAACCTCAATTCCAAGGCCTGCACGCCCGCCTGCCGCTCGCGCAAGAACCGTGCGCAGCGGTCGGCCAAGGGCTCGAGAGCCTTCACCAGATAGGCGACGGTCTCGACTTCCGTCTCGAAATCGCAGCGCTCGCGAAAGCGCTCGCGCGGCACGAACGCGCGGCGCGGTGCGGCTTGCCGGGCCAGCGCGATGTCGAGGTCGAGCAACGCTCCGGCGCCGAAACGGCGCGCAAGGCCGGCCCGCGGCAGGCGCAGCAGCTCGCCGATCCGCGTGACGCCCATGGCGCGCAAGGTATGCAATTTCTCAGGATCCCACGAGGTGCACGTTACGGGCAGCTGCCCCAATTTTCCCGCGAGCAGGCCGGGCTCTTCGATGAGCTCGCGTTTTCCGGCGCGGGCCAACCAGAGCGCCGCCAGAGTCGATGGCGCCGTCGCGCTCCGAGCCTCGAGCGCGAGATCGCACCAGGTTGCATCGATGTCCGCATGCAACGCCTCGAGCGAGCCGAACAGCTTGACGCTGCCGCGGATCTCGAGCAGCAACGCGTTCGGCATCTCGATGCTGACCAGCGGTGTGAATCGCTGTGCGTGCAGGCACAGACGTTTAAGCCGGGCGGCCGAATCCTTCTCATCGCCCCACGGCCGAAACACCGCCGCATACCATAGGTGCTTGGCACGCGGCCGCGCAGCATCCTCGAGCGGAGGCGGGGCGGGATCGAGCGCCGGAACGGGACGCCGTGCCGAGGGGGCAACGGCAGCGAATAAATCCGCGGTCGCGGATTCGAGCGCGCGCGGCTTCATATCACGAGGGCGGTGCACTCGCGCCGGACTCGGACCCAAGCTCGATCGAATCGAGCTCGACGGGACCGGGCCGGCCACCCTGCACCTTGAGAAGCTCCAGACGGGGCTCCGCCGCACCCTGCGTCAACAGCAAGCGCAACGCGGCGGGCGAAGACTCGAACCGATGCCGTTCCGGCCGAAACAAGACACCGAGCGCCCCACCCGCCTCAGCCGCGAGCTTCAAACGCCGCAACCAGCGGTCATCGGTACCCTTCAGCCATAGCAAAACGGCCGCGCAAACTCCCGAGCTCAGGGCCTGCTCAGCCGCCCACAAGGCCTCCACGGCCGTAGGGGGTCGCACGATGATCAGACGGCCGAGTTCGATTCCCTGCTGCGCCAAGGCCGGCGCAAAGGGCTCATAAGGCGGTGCAATCCAAACGAGCCAGGGCATATCGCCGCTTGCTTTGCGCTGACACCGTACCAAGGCCGGCAAAAAAAGCTGGATCTCGCCGAGACCCGGTGCATCGAGCAACACCTCGATGAGCGACGCCGTCGGCCAACCGCCGCCTGGCAAACGCACATCGAGCGCTTGCCGACCGGTGGACCAAGCCGGACGTGACGACGAGGCCGAGGCGTCTTTTAACTTCCAGACACGTGCATCGGCCAAGATATCGGCAAGCGATGATGCGTCACGCGGCATCCACGTCTTTACCGCGACGAAGCACCCCGACCACCACCCCTTCGATCATCATGGATTGCTCTTTCAGATCGACACGGATGGGTTCGAAATCGGCGTTCTCGGGCAGCAGCCAAACGATTGAGCCTTCTTGTCGATAGCGTTTGACCGTGACTTCGTTTTCCAAGCGCGCAACGACGATCTGGCGGTTGCGCACTTCGGGTGTGCGATGCACCGCGACCAGATCGCCGTGCAGAATACCGGCGTTCTTCATGCTCATGCCCTGCACTTTCAGCAGGTAGTGCGGTTGCGGCTGGAATAATTGCGGATCGATTTGGTAATGCTTTTCGATGTGCTCTTCGGCGAGGATCGGCCGGCCGGCGGCGACGCGCCCAATGAGCGGCAGACCCAATTGTTCCCGCAGAATGTCTTTGAGCTGAATGCCGCGTGAAGCGCCGGGAATGAGATCGATGGCGCCTTTGCGTTGCAAGGCGCGCAAATGCTCTTCGGCCGCATTGGGCGACTTGAAGCCGAGGGTGCGCGCGATTTCCGCGCGGGTCGGCGGCATGCCATTTTCGGCAATGGACGTTTGGATGAGCCGTAGAATCTGTGTTTGCCGAGGCGTAAGGTCAGTCATGGGAGTAACCTGTATATGTAGCCAGTCACTGTTAGTATATACAGTTTGTGGATGCTGACAAGTGTCCTGGGGCGCGATAATTTGTCGCCCGCCCAAAAAACTCCTAACCCCAAGAAATCATGAAAAAAGAAGACAAATCCCGGGACCGTGCGCAGGGGATGGACCAGCCCATCACGCGGCGCGACTTTCTGAACGGCCTCGCTGTCGGCACGGCCGCAATCGCCTGCGGTCCGCTCCTCGCCGCACCGGGCGGCGCCGCCGGAGCACTCCCAGCGCCGCTCGCGGCCCAAGATACCCCGGGCTACTATCCGCCGCTCCTCACCGGCATGCGCGGCAGTCATGCCGGCTCCTTCGAAGCCGCCCATGCGCTGCGCGACGGACAGCTCGCGCCCGCGCCGACGGACACGGGTGAGGAATACGATCTCATCATCGTGGGCGGCGGCATCAGCGGACTGGCGGCCGCGCACTTCTACCGCGCGCACGCGCGCTCGAGCCGCATTCTCATTCTCGACAACCACGATGACTTCGGCGGGCACGCCAAGCGCAACGAATTCGATCTCGACGGTCGCCTCAACCTGATGAACGGCGGCACGCTGGAGATCGACAGCCCGCGGCCATACGGCAAGGTCGCGGCGGACCTAGTGAAGACCTTGGGACTTAACGTCGCGGAACTCATCAAGACCACTCAGCATCTCGGGTACTACGATCGGCTCGGACTCCAAGCGGGCGCCTTCTTCGATCGCGAGACGTTCGGTATGGACAAGCTCGTGGTAGGCACGGGCAAAAGGATGCTCGCGCAAGCGATCGCACAGGCGCCGCTGTCCGAGCCGGCGCGCAAGCAAGTCGTCGAGCTCGAGACCGGCCGGATCGACTACATGCCAGGCCTGTCGTCGGATGAGAAAAAGCAGCGCCTGTCGCGCATGAGTTACGAGGTGTTTTTGCGCGACGTCGTGCATGCGGACCCGGCGGTGCTCAAGTTCTACCATGCCATGACCCACGGGGAGTGGGGCGTGGGCACCGATGCCGTATCGGCGCTCGATTGTTGGGCGTTCGACATGCCGGGATTTCAAGGATTAGCGCTCGCCAAAGGCTCCATTGCGCGCATGGGTTACACCCCCGCCGGCTACGCGGACACGGGCGGCTCCTTGAAGCTGCACTTCCCGGACGGCAACGCGACCATCGCACGACTCCTGGTGCGCGACCTGATTCCCCAGGCCGTGAGCGGCCCCGCCGCCGCCGGCAGTCGTGCCCCTGGCAGTCCCGCCGAGCACATCGTCACGGCGCGCATCGATTATTCGCAGCTCGATACGCCGGACGCGCCGCTCAAGCTGCGCTTGAACAGCACCGCGATTCGAGTGCGTCACGTGGGGGAGCCGAAAACGGCGACCCAGGTCGAGGTGACCTACGTGCGTGCGGGCCGTGCCTATACCGCCCGTGCGCGCGGCAGCGTGCTCGCCGGCTACAACATGATGATCCCGTATTTGTGCCCCGAGCTACCGGCAGCTCAAAAGGAGGCGTTGCACAGCCTGGTGAAAACGCCGCTCGTCTACACGAGCGTGGCGCTGCGCAACTGGCAGCCGTTCGTGCGGCTCAAGCTCTATCGGGTCTACGCGCCCGGGAGCTATCACACCTATTTTCATCTGAACCAGCACGTCGACATCGGCGCGTACAAAAGCGCTGCCTCGCCCGATGATCCCATTTTGGTGCACATGGTGCGCACACCATGCCAGGCGGGACTGCCGGAGCATGAGCAAAATCGGGCTGGACGTGCCGAGCTCCTCAGCACCTCTTTCGAGACCTTTGAGCGCAATATCCGCGACCAGCTTGGGCGCACGCTCGCGGATGGCGGCTTCGATCCGGCGCGCGACATCACGGCGATTACCGTGAATCGCTGGCCGCACGGTTATGCACCGGAATACAACCCGCTGTTCGATCCGGAGCTCCCCGCGGACCGGCAGCCGCATGTCGTCGGCCGCGCGCAGTTCGGCAGGATCACGATCGCGAATTCGGACGCGGGTGGCGCCGCCTATACCGATTCGGCGATCGATCAGGCGCACCGGGCCGTCATGGAGTTGCTGCGCGGGTGATCGGCGGCCATCGGTTCGCCCAGCGCTCGAAAAATGCGCGCTTTGTGCCGGTAAAAGTTACACTTCGCGGTGCGTTGATCCGCCCCAATTTTCTAACGGCGATTTAATCTGCGGGAAAAAACGCGCTAGAATCGTCGCCGCCGACGGACATTAACGCGCTTTCAGTTGCAATCGACGCCCGAATTTGGCTTTATGTGAGACTGTGTTGCGACGCATTCGAGCCCGACTTAGCGACTGGACTTGTGTGCGAGGACACTTCGGATGTTCCGGAAACGAATGAATTAACAACCCTAGGGGACTTTCTATGACATTTTCCACGACACTCAAGGCCTCAGTCGCCGCGGCCTGCTTAATCGCATTTGCAGGATGCACGGACCTGAAGCCGATCCAAGCTCAGATCGATGATCTCAAGTCGCAAGTTGCCAAACTGCAGAGCGACACCGCGAAGGCCGAGAGCGATGCGCAGGCCGCGATGAGCGCCGCACAGAGTGCTTCATCCGCCGCGTCGGGCGCGCAGAGCACAGCCAATCAGGCGTTGTCGACCGCTCAGCAGAACTCTCAGGCGATTGAGCAGATCAACGAGAAGATCGATCGCATGTTCAAGAAGTCCGTTTCGAAGTAATTCAAGCGTCAACGACGAGATGAACGCCGCGGTATCTACCGCGGCGTTTTTTTTTGCCTTATGGATGAGCTGGCACCTTCTCGCGCACCATTCGGGCGCGCTTCCCCGGGCTGCCCTTATTGAGCGGTGAGCGTCGCCGCGCTGCCGGGCGCAACCCAGCGATCGATGGAGATGCGCGCCGGGATGCCCGAGGCCTCATCGAACACGCGCTCCGCCGTATCCCAGTCGATGATCACGCGGCGCTGCCCGGTGGCGGCGACGATCGCGCGCGTGAGTCCGGTCAAATCCTCGACATCCTTGGGGTCGACGCCATCGAGCGGGCGGTGCACCTCGAGATACAGCGCGCCGTCGATCCAGCCGGTCTTGATGCGTTGATTGACGATCCGCACCTCGATGCCGAGCGGCACCTCGCCGAACAAATGCTCGATGTCCTCCGGATAGAGCCGGATGCACCCGTGCGTGATCTGCATGCCCACGCCCAGCGGCTTATTGGTGCCGTGTATCAGGTAGGCACCCCCCGGAATTCCGAGGCGCATCGCATACGCGCCCAACGGATTGTCGGGACCCGGCGGAATCGACTCCGGAAGCACGTCGCCATCGTCTTTGATATGCGTTTCGCGCACCGATTTGGGGGGGTGCCAGCTGGATTCTTTTCTTTCTTCACGATGGTCGTGAGGCCGGCCGGTGCGCGGTGCGTTCGGGAGCAGGTGCTGCATCGCCCGGCGCCCGGCAGCCAGGTGTCGACGCCCGGATTGGCTGCGATGATTTCATCGAACCCCAGGTGATGGATACGCGCGATGTCGGGCAGCGTGTCCTGTTCCTCGGCTTGCGTCTGTCCAAGCTCGCCGATCGAATCCTGATCGGGGGCGAGCGGGAAACTCTCCGCGTGCGCGGCGGTGGCGGCCATCAATCCCACTAACCAGATCGTGCACCGCATGCGCGTCCGGTCCTACCGTTTCAATAGCGGATGAGCGCCGATCCCCAGGTGAACCCGCCACCGAATGCCTCCAGGAGGAGGAGTTGGCCGCGGCGCACGCGGCCATCGCGGATACCCGTATCGAGGGCGAGAGGCACCGAGGCTGCGGAAGTGTTGCCCTGGTCGCCGATGGTCACGATGACTCGGTCCATCGATAGTTCCAAGCGCCGCGCGATCGCCTCGATGATGCGCAGATTCGCTTGATGCGGGATCAGCCAGTCGAGCTCCGCTTTGGGGATGTTGTGAGCACTGAGCGTCTCGGTGACCAATTGACCAAGCGTATTGACCGCGACTTTATAGACCTCGTTGCCCTTCATTTGCACGCCGGCCTTGCCCGCGCGCACCAAGTGAAATCCCTTCGACACGCCGTCCGGGTACAACAAGAGGTCCTTGTAGCGCCCGTCCGAGTGCAACCGTGTGCTGATGATCCCCGGCTGCTCGGCCGGTTTCAAGATGACGGCGCCCGCGCCGTCGGCGAACAGTACGCAAGTGCCGCGATCCTTCCAATCGACGATACGGGTCAGCGTCTCGGCGCCGACTACGAGCGCGCATTTCGACTCGCCCAGGCGCACGAACTTGTCCGCAACCGAGAGCGCGTACATGAACCCGGTGCAGGCGGCCTCCAGGCTGAAGGCCGGACAGGAGTTGGTAATGCCGAGCCGTTGCTGCAAGAGCGTGCCGACGTTCGGGAACACGAGATCCGGCGTCGTCGTACCCACGCAGATGAGATCGATGTCCGCGGCGCTCACCTCGGCCGCGACCATCGCGCGCCGCGACGCATGCTCGGCCAGATCGGTCGTGGTCTCGCCCTCGGAAGCGACGTGGCGCCGCTCGATGCCGGTGCGGCTGCGGATCCACTCGTCGCTGGTGTCCACCAGCCGCTCGAGATCGGCGTTGGTCAGAATTTTTTCCGGCAGAAAGCTGCCAGTGCCGGCGATGCGTGAGTACATTGCGATCCTTCAATGTTCTTTGTGTGCACCCAACCGTTGCGCGATCCGTGCGGGTACGCCGTTCCGAGCCTCGAGTACCGCCACCTCGATGGCGCGCTGGAATCCGAACAGATCCGCGCCGCCATGGCTCTTGATCACGATTCCATCGAGGCCGACCATGGTCGCGCCATTGTATCTTCTCGCGTCGAGCCGAGTGCGCAAAGCGTCGAGGCTCGGTCGCGCGGCAAGCGCACCGAGCTTGCGCAGGGGATTGCGCGTGAACTCTTCGCGCAGCGCATCGGTGATCAGTCGTGCCACCCCCTCCATGGTCTTGAGGGCGACGTTGCCGGTGAAGCCGTCGGTCACCACCACGTCCACTTGGTCGGAGAAGATGTCGTGTCCCTCCACGAATCCGACGTAGTTGATTCCGCATGCGCCGATCAGGTTGTGCGCGCTCCTGACGATTTCGTTTCCCTTGATCTCTTCTTCGCCGATATTGAGCAGGCCGACGCGCGGCTTCTCGTGTGCGCCCTGCAGATCGGTGGCGAGTTCCGAGCCCATGACCGCGAACTGGCAGAGCTGCTCCGGCGTGCACGTGGCGTTCGCGCCGAGGTCGAGCATGTAGGTGTGGCCGCCACGCGAGGGAATCAGCGAGACGATTGCGGGCCGATCGACGCCCGGCAGCATCTTGAGCACGAAGTGCGCCATGGCCATGAGCGCACCGGTGTTGCCCGCGCTCACGCAAGCATCGGCCTCGTGCGTTTTCACCAGATCGAGCGCCCGCCGCATGGAGGAATCCTTCTTGCGCCGCAGGGCCTCACGCGGGTGGTCGGTCATCTCCACCACCTGCGTGGCGAACAAGCACTCCACATTGGCGGGCCGCGAGCTCGCGCGCTCGAGGTCGGCCTGCCTGCCGACCAGGGTAAATCGAACGTCGGGGAATTCGCGAGCCGCGGCGAGGCCCGCCGGAACGCAAACCGACGGCCCGCAGTCGCCGCTCATGGCGTCGATGGCAATGTGCAGCAGCGCCGGCACGGGTGATGCGTACCTCTGAGGACGAGCGGCACATGAACCGCCGTCCCGTGGCTAGCGCCTATTCTTCCGCGGCGTCCGCGTCCGCCTTGGTCTTGAGCACCTTTCGGCCGCGATAGAAACCGTCACGCGAAATGCGATGCCGCGAATGAGTCTCGCCGCTCTTTGCGTCGATCGACACCGCCGGTGTCGCGAGTGCGGAATGCGAGCGGTGCATGCCGCGCTTCGACGGCGTCTTTCTGCTTTTTTGAACTGCCATGGGTAATGTGTCCTGTCACGTTTTCTTCAACAAATCCTTGAGTGCGCTGAACGGCCGGCGCATCCCATTCGATTCCTCCGATGGTTCCGCCTCGGCGGCGAGCCCCGGCGCGCGGCCGCAGCCGTGCGGCGCGCCGCAGGCCGGCGCCAGCGGCAGCGCCAACAAAAGCTCCTCCTCGGCCAAATCCCTGAGCGATACCAGTCCGCCGTCCGCGCGGAAAGGCTCCCGACCCGAATCCGTCGCGCTTGACTCATCATCGCGCGCAAACTCCACTTCGCTGTCGCCGCTCACCGGGAATGCGAAACCCTGCATGCAGCGCTGACATACCAGCTGCGGCTCCGCCGACACCGCGACCCGGGCGCCCGCACCCCCCGAGGGCGTCTTTGAAAATGCGAAGCTCGCGCGAGCAACCCCGCGTGGTTCCGCCAGAACATCCGCAAGCCGGGGCAACGAGCCGAGCTCGTAGACCCGCTCCAGCACTGCGACGTCTTCGGCCAAGCGCGCACAGTCAACGAGATCCGGCAAGCCGGTCGCCATGGGGCGCGTATAATAGGGCCGGTCACACCCCCTGTCAAAGATGCACACGGTGCAAGTCGTTGTTTTTGAAGTCTCCGCCTGAGCTCATTCTCGCGTCGACGTCGAGCTATCGACGCGCCCTCCTGGCCCGTGTCTACGGCACGTTTCAATGCGTCGCTCCGCTCGTGGAAGAGCAGCGCCACGAGCATGAGACCGGACTCGCGCTGGTCACCCGATTGGCGCTCGCCAAGGCGCGGTCCGTGGCTCTGCAGCATCCGGACGCCTGGGTCATCGGCTCCGACCAGGCGGCGGTCTTGATGGATGCCGCGCAACAACAAGTCATTCTCGGCAAGCCCGGGAACGAGGCCCGATGTATAGAGCAGCTGCGCCGCTGTTCGGGCACCACGGTGGCTTACCTCACGGGCGTCGCGATCGTGCGCGCGCGTGACAGCGCCGCTTTCGAATTCGTCGACACGACGCGAGTCACGTTCCGAGCGCTCGACGATGCCACCATCGAGCGATACGTCCTGCGCGAATCTCCGCTTGATTGCGCCGGTGGATTCAAGAGCGAGGCGTTGGGAATTGCGCTTTGCGCATCGATCGACAGCGACGATCCGACGGCGCTCATCGGATTGCCGCTCATACGACTGTGCGAAATTCTGCGCACGGTGGGATTCGAGATCCCTTGAGGATCGCAAGACGGATCAGCCGCGGCGGATCTTGCGCTTCTTCACCCCGATCGTGTCGATCACGGCGGCGAGCTCCGCAGGGAGCGGCGCGCTCACGTGGAACGGCACACCGCTACCGGGCCAGTCGAACGCGATCGAATGCGCGTGCAGGAAGATGCGCTTGAGTCCCTGGCGCTTGAGCTCGGCGTTGCGCTCGCGATCGCCGTATTTGTCGTCGCCCAAGAGCGGATGACCCGCAAATGCGGCGTGAACGCGAATCTGGTGCGTGCGGCCGGTCGGAATATCGATCTCCATCAGCGTCGCGAGGCTGCCGAAGAACTGGACCGGCTTGAACACGCTCACCGAGTCCTTGCCGGCCGCGGCGACCCGTACGTGCCGCTCACCGTGCCGCCGGTCGTCGGTCGCGAGCGGCGCGTCGATGCGCTTGGTGCCGAGCTGCCAACTCCCGGACACGAGACCCAGGTAGGTCTTGTGCATGCCGGACCCGCGGATGAGCGCGTGCAGCGACGTGAGCGTCGCGCGGTCGCGCGCCACCGCGAGACAACCGCTGGTGTCGCGGTCGAGACGGTGCACCAGCTCGAGCGTCTCGCGTGGGCGCGAAGCGCGCAGCGCCTCGATCACGCCGTGGCTCATCCCGCTGCCGCCGTGGACGGCAACCCCCGAGGGCTTGTCGATCACCAGGAGGTGCTTGTCTTGGTAAATGACGGCGCGCTCGATGAGCTCTTGAAGGCTGCTCGAGGGGCGGCCCGGCTCGCTCGAGTGGTCGATCCGGACCGGCGGCAGCCTGACCTCATCGCCGGCGGCCACGCGATACTCCGCGTCCACCCGTTTGCGGTTGACGCGCACCTCACCCTTGCGCAGCAGACGATAGACGCGGCTGCGCGGCACGGTCTTGAAGTGCCGCATCAGCAAGTTGTCGATGCGCTGGCCGGCTTCCTGCTCGGTAATGGTACGCATCTCGATCGCGCTCTTTGTACCGCGCGGCCTTGCGGCGAGCTTCGATGAATCGACGATTTCCTCTTCCATGTTTGGTATTCTAGAGTGATTTCTTCTAAGATATTGATTACATTGACCCCTGCGGGCCTACTGTGCTAATGTTTCAAGACCGTGTCGCGCGCTCTGCCCTTTTTTGAAGGGATGGCGAATGACTTGAGCACCTACGTCGGTAGGACGAGTTGACACCGGTTTCGGCGACGTCCCCACCGAGGGGGCGGCGCATATTAGTTGGTTCTGGATGTCCAGACCATCGCTCGGCCGATGAGAGTCGCGAGATCCTTTGAGGGTCCGGCGACTTGCAGGCGGTAACCGAGAACAAGGCCCCGGGCTTGCTGTACACATACTGGCAGAATTGGGTCGAACTGATGCCGCGCGCGTGGCTTGCGCTCGGCGTGTCCCTGTTCCTAGTCGCGATCGTTCGTATCGCGGTCCCGGCTTCTATTCTCGAGCCTCCCTCGGCCTCTACCATTTTAGTTGGGGCAAATGAAAAGAATGCTCGTCAACGCAGTTCAAGAAGAAGAACTGCGAGTCGCACTTGTCGACGGTCAGAAGCTTTACGACTTATCGATTGAGATTCCATCTCGGGAACAAAAAAAATCCAATATCTATAAAGGCCGCATCACCCGGGTCGAGCCAAGTCTCGAGGCGGCATTCGTGGAATATGGCGCGCAGCGCCACGGCTTCTTGCCGCTGAAGGAAGTCTCCAAGGAGTACTTCCGGACCCAGCCCGCCTCGGGCAGTCGGCTCAACATCAAGGACCTGCTGCAGGAAGGCCAAGAGCTGATCGTTCAGGTGGAGAAAGAGGAGCGCGGCAACAAGGGTGCGGCGCTTACCACTTTCATCAGTCTGGCGGGGCGCTTTCTAGTATTGATGCCGAACAACCCTCGCGCAGGCGGAGTGTCGCGGCGCATCGAAGGCGAGGACCGCGATCAGATGCGCGAGGCGATGAGCGGGCTGCAGATACCGGACGGCATGGGCGCCATCGTGCGCACTGCGGGCGTCGGGCGCTCGACCGAGGAGCTGCAGTGGGATCTCAATAATTTGAAAACCGCCTGGGACGCGATCGTTCAGGCTAACGATGGCCGACCGGCGCCCTTTTTAATTTTCCAGGAGAGCGATGCGGTCACCCGCGGCTTGCGCGACTATTTCTCCGACGATGTCGGCGAGTGCCTGATCGATGATACGGAGGCGTTCCGCAAAGCGCAGGAGTACATGCAGCGGTTCATGCCGCCCGATGCCCAGCGCAAATTGAAGCTCTACCAGGATCCGGTCCCGCTGTTCACGCGCTACCAGATCGAAAGCCAGATAGAGTCCGCGTACTCGCACAAAGTCATCCTGCCGTCGGGCGGGAGCCTGGTCATCGATCATACCGAAGCGCTGGTCTCGATCGACATCAACTCCGCGCGCAGCACGCGCGGCGGCGACATCGAAGCGACCGCCCGCAACACCAATCTCGAAGCCGCGGAGGAAATCGCGCGCCAGCTGCGTCTGCGCGACATCGGCGGCCTGATCGTGATCGATTTCATCGACATGGAGTCGACGGCCAACCAGCGTGCGGTCGAGGACATGCTGCGCGACGCGGTCAAGATGGATCGCGCCCGCATCCAGCTCGGGCGGCTGTCGCGGTTCGGCTTGCTGGAGCTCTCGCGTCAGCGGCTGCGTCCAGCGCTCTCTGAAACCACGCACATTCACTGCCCGCGCTGCGGCGGCATGGGTACGATCCGCAGCGTCGAGTCGATGTCGCTCGCGCTCCTGCGCCTCATCGGCGAGGAAGCCCGCAAGGAGCGCACCGGCCGGGTCACCGCGCAAGTGCCGGTGGATGTCGCCACGTATCTCATGAATGAGAAGCGCGAATGGCTCAGCCAGATCGAAGCGCGCGACAAAGTGTCGCTCGTCATCGTGCCGAACCCTCATTTGCAGACGCCGGCGTATAACCTCAAGCGTATCCGCGATGACGAAAAGGAGCTCCCGGAAAACAACACCGTCAGCTACCAGATCGCTGAACAACCGACCATCGACGATACCAACATCGGCAATCGCGACAAAAAGCCGCAGACCGAGGCACCCTTGGTGCCGAGCATCCTGCCGACCGCCGCATCGCCCCTTCCGCCGGCGCCCGTGCCGGAGCCTGCTCCTGCTCCTGCTCCCGCCCCCGCCTCGGTGGCCGCGGCGCCGCAGGCCGGTGTGTTCGTACGGCTTTGGCGCTGGCTATTCGGCTCGGGGCAGGAGAGTGCCGCCGGGGGCGCCGCGCAGTCGGCCCCTGAGGGACACCGGGAGCGTCCTGTGCACCGGGAAGTCCGGCACGATCGGTATCGCAGCGGCGGCGAGCGCGACCGGAACCGCGATCGCGATCGCAGCCGCGATCGGGACCGGGGCGATGTACGGCGCGAGGGCGGCCGCGACGCGCGGCGCGACGGCCGGCCGAGACCCGTTGGTGAGGCGGGACCACGGCGCGATGGCCCCCGTGCCGATCAGGCGCCGCGCCCCGACGCAGCACGCTCCGAGGGCGTGCGCCCCGAAGGCGCGCGCGCTGAGAACGCTGCGCGCAGCGAGCAAGCGACGCGTCCCGAGACGCAAGGCCGCGGCGGTGAGCAGCCGCGTGGCGACCGTGAGCCGGGCGGCGAGCGCCCAGGCAGCGATCGCGGCGAGCGCGCTGGCGGCGAACGTGGGGATCGGAGTGCACGCGGCCGGCGACGCCGCGGCCGCGGGCGGCGCGAGGGCGGCGAAGCCGGCAACGGGCAGAACCCGCCGGCGGGAGGTCAAGGCACGAGCGGCGGCGGCGACGATGCTGCCGTCAATGGTGGCCGAGGCGAGGCGCCCGCGCGCTCTGATGACGCGCCCCACGATTCTCCGGGATTCATGCCGGGAGCTGCGGCAATTGCGCCTGCGGCTCCGCCTGCAACGCAGCCGCGGGCGGCCGAACCTCCCGCGGCCCAGCCTCCCGCGGCCCGGCCGCCTGCGGCCCAGCCACTCACCGATTCCGCTCCGGAGCGCGCTTCGGCCGCTCCTGAATCGCCGCGGCCCGTGACGCAGGAGAAGTACGTGGTGTGGTCTTCGGCGCCTTCGGACGCCGTACGCGGCCCTGAAGAACGCTAGCCGACCCCTACGCTGGCGCCCCTAGTGGGGGGACGCCAGCGTAGGCGCGCGTTGAGGGCGATGGCGACAAGCAGCACGGCTGCCGCGAGCCCTCGGAGCATGGCGATCGCGGCAGCGCCGATCGGTGGCACCACCATGCCCACGATCTGAGTATGGTGCTGCAAGACGAAGGACAAGCTGCTCAATCCAGCGGCCGCGAGCGCGAAAATACCGACCCAGATCGCGCGTTCGACCCGCTGCAGACGGCGCGGTGGCGGGCGCCCCTCGGACGTCCCGGGGCGCAGGCTGTAGAGAACGATGGCTATAACAATAATTAGTCCAATCAATGAGTTGGCGTCTTGCAACAAATGCGAGCCGGCAATGCGATGGCCATTGATCTCGACGGCCGAATCTTCGAGGCCGGGGAACAAGCGCAATCCGCGTGCACCCTCATGTGTAAAGGCATCCCAGATAAGGTGGGTGACCGCACCGCCGAGCACGGCGCAGGCAACCAGGAGCCATTGCTTGACACTCGTGTAGTCCGCGGGCGCGGCAGAGCCGCGCCAGCGCGCGTAGGCCGCAGTCGGGAGCAGCTCGATCAGCGGACCGCGGATGACGAGCTGGAACAGCCAATAGGCGACGAGGCCCACGGGGAGACAGAACGTCAGGAGCGCATCCGCGCTATGGGTCTCAAAGCGCGCCGGGCGCCAGGGCATGAACCAACCGAAGTCGGGCACCATGCTCCCAATCACGGCGGCGGATAATAGCCGCCACCGCGCGAGCTGTCGGCCAAAGGGCAAAACGGCGGCGGCATGGGAGATGGTAAAGGGCATAGATCGGGGCGCTGTCATCCAATTGTCACATGACGCAACTATAAGTCCCTGACTCGCTCACCCCCCTCACAGAGACATCGAATGTCCACCAATGCTGACGTGATGAATCCAGGACCGGCACCGTCGGTGCTCGTCGGGCACAAGCCGAATCCTTGGTTCAACATACTCGCGGGCGTAATCGTCGTCGGCGGCATCATATACGCTGGGTACCATCTCGCGAACGACTTATCGGTCGTACGCGACACGCGGGCTTATCCCTTCGTATTGCTCGGCGTCGCGCTATTCATCGCGTTGGGGTTCGAGTTCGTGAACGGCTTTCACGACACGGCGAATGCGGTCGCCACGGTCATCTATACCCACTCCCTGCCCCCGAACTTCGCCGTGGTTTGGTCCGGCGCGTTCAACTTCCTAGGCGTGCTGGTCTCGAGCGGGGCGGTAGCTTTCGGCATCGTATCGCTCTTGCCGGTCGAGCTCATTCTCCAGGTCGGTAGCGGAGCGGGCTTCGCCATGGTCTTTGCCCTGTTGATCGCGGCGATCCTGTGGAATCTCGGCACCTGGTATTTCGGACTGCCCTCCTCCAGTTCCCACACTCTCATCGGCTCGATCATGGGCGTCGGCCTCATGAACCAGCTCATGGCCACGAGCGCCAGCGGCACGAGTGGTGTCGATTGGGGCCAGGCGGCGAAAATCGGCGAATCGCTGTTGTTCTCGCCGTTGATCGGCTTCAGCGTGGCCGCTTTGCTGCTCTTGATCGCCAAGGCACTCATCCGAGTGCCGTCGCTCTATCAGGAACCCAAGGGCAATCAGCCCCCGCCGCTCGCCATTCGGGCGCTGCTGGTCCTCACCTGTACCGGTGTGAGCTTCGCCCACGGCTCGAACGACGGCCAGAAGGGCATGGGGCTCATCATGCTGATCCTCATCGGCACGGTGCCGACGGCGTACGCGCTCAACCGCACCATGCACGAGACTGAGGTCGATAAGTTCGTCGTACTCTCGACCCAGGCGCAGTCCGCGCTCGGACACTATGCCGTGGGTGCGGCGCCCGCCGACCCGCATGCCGGGGCGGTGGAGATCGTGCGTTCGAGATCGATCACGCCGCAGAGCATACCCGCGCTGGTCGCGCTCGCGAGCGCGATCCAGGGGCAAGTGAGCGAGTTCCACTCGCTCGACAAGGTGCCGGCGGGCGATATGGTCAACATCCGCAACGAGATGTATCTCGTGAGCGAGGGGTTGCGCATACTCGGCAAGTCGAAATCGATCGCGGTATCCGATGCGGACAAGCAGACGCTCGCGCAATACAAAGGGCAGCTCGACAACTCGACCAAGTTCATACCGCCCTGGGTCAAGGTTGCAGTGGCGATTGCCTTGGGGTTGGGCACCATGATCGGCTGGAAGCGCATCGTCGTGACGGTGGGCGAGCGGATCGGCAAGACCCATCTTACCTATGCGCAGGGTGCCTCCGCCGAGCTCGTCGCCATGGCCACGATCGGAGCAGCCGATATGTACGGCCTGCCGGTGAGCACCACGCATGTGCTCTCTTCCGGCGTCGCAGGGACCATGGTGGCAAACCGCTCCGGCCTGCAATGGGCGACCGTGCGCAATTTGCTCATGGCCTGGGTGCTCACCCTGCCCGTCTCGATCGCGCTCGCCGGCAGCCTCTACTGGCTACTGCGCACGCTCCTCTAGACGCGCGATCAGGCGTCGGCAGGCGGAGATGACGAGGTCGAGCACGCGCTCGAAATCCGCCGCGGTTCCCGTGTAGGGGTCGGGCACCTCGTCCTCGTCCGGTTCGCCCGCAAATTCGAGGAACAGCTCGACCCGCGCCCGCGAGCCCGGCGGACACAGCGCGCGCAGCGCGCGCAAGTTGTGCCGGTCCATGGCGAGGATGAGATCGAATCGCGCGAAGTCCTGCCGTTTCACCTGACGCGCACGCAAGCGGCTCAAATCGATGCCGCGGGCCGCGGCGGCGCGCCGGCTGCGCGGATCCGGCGGCTCACCCAGGTGATAGGCGCCGGTTCCGGCCGAGTCGACTTCGATATCGAGCGCGGGCGCCTCGGCCGCGCATAGCTGGCGGAGCGCACCTTCCGCCGTCGGGCTGCGGCAGATGTTGCCGAGGCAGACGAA
>Ga0182030_10001058_pt1 | contig 55478 bp, 46 predicted proteins | sample 812S3MmetaG_FD_121299 | JGI IMG/M metagenome (GOLD analysis project Ga0182030, IMG submission 121299) | Permafrost microbial communities from Stordalen Mire, Sweden - 812S3M metaG (Illumina Assembly) | ecosystem: Environmental > Terrestrial > Soil > Wetlands > Permafrost | place: Sweden...
ATCGGGGTACTGGCGACGGTCTCGGCCGACGGGCTCGTAACCCAGCGCCTGAACTCAACCACTGACGGTGAGGTGCGTGAACCGATATGGGGGCCTTTTGCGCCCTGACAGTGACTTGAACACCGCGGGCTGCCCGGCGCGTCGTTACGCCGGGAGCGCGCGCCTGGATATGAATTCATAAAGACTGGAGAGCATCGATATGCGCAAGACTTCCCTGATCTCAATCGTAGCCCTGGTGGCGCTTGCGCTCGGCGCCTGTGCCGGCAAACCGCCAATTAAATCGGCGGCAGGTCCCGGCGCCAATGGCGGGGCCAACTCTGCGCAGGGGAGCGGCGCGGATTCGGGTAATGCCACCGGGGGTGCGGGAGGCGGCAGCGGCGCACTGGGCGGTGCCGGCGGCATAGCGGGCGCCGGAGCGCCGCAGACCAAGGTCATCTACTTTGACTTTGACAGCAGCGACATCAAGCCTGAATTCGTCGATGTCATTTCGGCGCACGCCCGGGTCATTTCCGGCAATGCCAGTATCAAAGTACGCCTCGAGGGGCATACGGATGAGCGTGGCTCGCGCGAATACAACATTGGCCTCGGCGAGCGGCGCGCACAGGCCGTGCGCCGCGCGCTCCTCCTGCAGGGGGTCGCCGAGACGCAGGTAACGACCGTCAGCTACGGCGAGGAGCGGCCCGCGGTGACCGGGCATGCGGAAGAGGCCTGGGCCAAGAACCGCCGGGTTGAGATCGTTTACGTCAACTGATCGCCTGCAGCGGAGGCAATCGTATGGCTAAGCTGTCATCGCCCATATTGCTGCTCGGCGGCCTGCTGCTGTCGCTGGGCGGCTGTGCCTCCACACCGCCCGATCAGGATCCTACCCAGATCCGGCTCAATGATCTGGATACGCGGCTCGGGCGTGTGGAGCGGATCGCGAACAACCAGAGCCTGCTCGAACTCTCGCAGCGCATTGATCAGCTGGAGAAGCAGCTGCGCGAACTGCAGGGAAGCACCGAGGTACTACAGAATACCGACGAGGGATTGCGCAAACAGCAACGCGACCTGTATGCGGACCTGGAAAAGCGCTTGACGGCTCTGGAAGGCTCGCTCAAAGCAGGTGCGGCCACCGGAGGCGTAGCCGGCCCGGCAGCTCCGGCAGCACCCGATGCCCAGAGTGCCTACAACAAGGCGATTGAAGTGCTCAAGAGCGGTGACTACGCGGCGGCGGCCCAGCAGTTTACCGATTTCATGATGGCGTATCCGAACAGCGAGCTCGTCGACAATGCGCAGTACTGGAGTGGTGAGGCCAGCTATGCGGCGCACGATTATGATAAGGCCGCGATCGCCTTCGCCGCGGTCGGCAGCCGCTGGCCCAACTCGCGCAAGGCGCCCGACGCACTGCTCAAGCTGGGCTACACCCAGTTCGAGCAGAAGAAGATCACCGAGGCGCGTGCCACCCTGGCCCTGGTGCAGATGCGCTTTCCGGGCAGCGAGGCGGCAAAACTTGCTGCGGATCGATTGCAGAAAATGCCGGCTGAGGCCCATTGACGAACGAGCGGCGACTCAAGCTCACCGAAATCTTTTACTCGCTGCAGGGCGAGGCCGATACGGTGGGCATTCCCACCGTCTTCGTGCGGTTGACGGGCTGCCCGCTGCGCTGTCAGTACTGCGATACCGCTTACGCCTTTTATGGCGGCCAGTGGTGGACGCTGGCGGACATCCTCGCGAAGGTGGCGGAGCTTGGGAGCCGCTTCGTCTGTGTCACCGGCGGGGAACCGCTGGCACAGAAAAATTGCCTGCCGTTGCTGACTGCCCTGTGCGATGCCGGCTACCGTGTCTCGCTTGAAACGAGCGGCGCGTTGCCTATCGAGACCGTCGACCCGAGAGTCGTCCGCGTGGTGGATGTGAAGACCCCAGGGTCCGGCGAGGAGTCGCGCAATCTCTATGAGCAGCTGGCTCAGCTGCGCGAAACCGACCTGGTCAAGTTTGTGATCTGCAGTCGGGCCGACTACGAGTGGAGCTGCGGCAAAGTGCGTGAACTCGGGCTGGCCGCTCGTTGTGCGGTGCTGTTTTCCCCAAGCGCCAGTGAGCTGCCGGCCCGGGAACTGGCCGACTGGGTGCTGGCCGATCGCCTGCCCGTGCGTTTCCAGCTGCAACTGCATAAGATCCTGTGGGGCGACCAAGCCGGTCGCTAGCCACCCGACTCTATATCCAGGAGCTGGACCTTGCCCTTGCCCTTCACTGAAGTGCGCCGTGCCGTCGTCTTGCTCTCGGGCGGGCTGGACTCCGCCACCGCCCTGGCCTGGGCCGTGCAGGAGGGTTGGGAGTGTTTTGCCCTTTCGGTGGCCTACGGACAGCGGCATGAGGCGGAACTGGCCGCGGCGGCCAAGGTCGCGCAGGCGCTTGGTGCCCGCGAGCACCGCGTGATGCAGGTGGATCTGGCCGGCATTGGCGGATCGGCGCTGACCGACCGCAAAATTCCGGTGCCCGAGGTCCCCACGACTGGGATCCCGGTCACCTATGTTCCGGCGCGCAACACGCTGTTTCTGGCCTTAGCTCTGGGCTGGGCCGAAGTGCTGGGCGCTGACGACCTGGTGATTGGCGTAAATGCTGTGGACTATTCCGGCTACCCGGACTGCCGGGCTGAATTCATCGCAGCCTTTGAAAGGTTGGCTCAGGCCGCGACGCGAGCTGGCGCCGAAGGCCATACGTTTCGGGTGCATGCGCCACTGCTGCGCATGAATAAAGCCGAGATTATTCTGGATGGCCTGCGTCGCGGGGTGGACTACAGTCTGACGGTGTCCTGCTATCAGGCTGATGCGCAAGGGCGTGCGTGCGGAAAATGCGATTCGTGTCGTATACGACGCGAGGGATTTCAAAGCGCCGGGATTCCGGATCCCACCAAGTATCTGTGACACGGCGTGCGCGGCCGGCATCACACCTCAGGGGCCGCTACGCCCTTCGGGGCGCGGATTGTGTGCCTCGGCGGAGCGGTTTGGGTATTATGCCGGCCCCGCCGTCCAGTCCGTAGACCAGCCAAGCGGCAGACGGCACCCCGTGCATTCGGGTCGGTAGCTCAGTTGGTAGAGCAGTACCCTTTTAAGGTATTGGTCCTGGGTTCGAGCCCCAGCCGACCCACCATTAAACCTCGCAGTTTAGTGGCGCACACCGCCGTCGATCGAGCCAAAACAGCCGGCCGCGCTTCCAAGTGGCAGTTCATGGCAAGCGCCCATCACGGCGCGGCATCGACATCGCCTTGCAGTTAGTAAACATCGATAGTCGTGACGCTGAGTGCTGGCAAAGTGACCGACAGGGCGGCCCCGGACGCTGCCATGGTACCGATCCCGACCGGATGGATCGAGCTTGCACTCTGGGCGCTGGCCGCCGTCATTTGATACAGATGCGCCGTGCCAGCAAGCGCAGCCCCGCCAATGCGCGTGAGTTTACTGGTGGTGGAGCGGTTAATGGCCACGAATACGAGTCGACCGGGCCGCTTGCTATCCGAGCTGGCATATACGGCAACGTCCTGAATGCTGCTGGATGTGGCGGCCAGTGAGGTGTCTCCAAAGTTCGAGCCGGCGCCGTCGAAATTTCTAAAAGCGCTGAACCCAGCCAGAATGTACGGCTCGTTGTCCGCAAGCAGCCACAGATTGGCCGCAAACAGATTCATGGCGCCGAAAATGCCGAGATTGTCAGCCTCGGCAATGGTGCCGGCAATGTGCTGGTCACCACCGTTGTTATATTCGGATATGGAAAGCTTCATGCCGGGATTTTCTGCAGCTATCTTCGACTGCAGTCTGCCCAGTATGTAGATCGGGCCACCCAATTCCTCGGCGATCCAGGAGTTCTCTGAATAGCTCGTGTCCCACAGGCTCCTGGGGCTTTGCACAATTGCCTGGACCTGCGCGTCAGTGAGCGTCGCTCCGGTAAGGCTTGTCACGCGATTACCGCTGCCGTCGGTAGCTTCGGGGTACCAGTGAAAGTCGTACACATCCACCAGTGGCCTGCCGTAGCTTGCAGAGGCGCTGTTGATAGCCGCCAGGTACTTGTCCGGAAACCAGTTGCTGCCGGAGGGTGTGGCGGCCAGCTCATTCTGCCAGTTGTATATGCCCTGAAAGCCGTAATGCGCTGGTCCGAACACCACGGCGTCCGGAAATTGATCCTTGACCGCTTCGGTCAGCGCGATGGTTTTGGCGATGTAGGCACTGGAAGTAATCGGCTTGGATCCCTGAACTTCCAGGTGCGTCGAACTCCATAGCTCCGGTTCGTTGTCGAGCTGCAAGAACACCGGCAAGCGGGCAGGGGCCGAGCCAAATATGGCCTGGCCCGGGAATTTCTGATTCAGCGCCCAGACAAACTCGTCCATAAAGACCACGTTGTCCGTAACGCTCGGTGTGAGGGTAAAGGGCGCAGGGGACTGAGTGCTCTTCTGAAACACTACCGGCTTGAAGCGGGACAGATCCGGCGGCTCGGCAACACTGACGGGGCCGTTTTCATCACCGGCCACCAGCCCCTGCATTTGCAGGGTCACCAGGCTGGCCATGTCGCTCGCCTGATCAGCGGCGATGAAGCTGCGCACGGCTTCAGCCGGCACAGTGCTGGAGCTCAGGAAGGAGTCATTCTCGTACAGATAGTCGCTCCCGGCGTTGGAGGCATTGGTCTCCCAGTTGTAGGCCGTCCAGCGATTGCCGCCAGCGCGATCTAAGGTGAGTTTTGCGGGCAGCCCACTGACCTTGGCCGCACTGTTGATTCCATAGATGTATGAAGAGATGGCGTGCGTCACTGCCGGGTTTACCGTGATCACAATAGCGCCCGCATCGGGCTTCGCACTGACCTGGCTCGAGTTGTTGCTCCGGCCCGCGGTGTTATGCGCTGCCACCACGTAGTAGTAGGTGCTGCCGTCGGTCAGCTGCGTATCGGTAAAGGATGCTGCCGCAGGCGTCGCCACCTGGGTGTACGGGCCGCCGCTTTGCGAGCTGCGCTCAACCACGTAGGAGGATGCGCCGCTGCTGGCAGCCCACGTCAGCATAATCTGGGCGTCGCCGGGCAGCGCCTGCACTTGGACGGGTACCGCCGGCACAGCGCTGGCGCCGCTCTGTGTCGAACTGGGCATGGAGTTCGCGTTAGGCGTGGAGGTGCCACCCTGGCACGCTGCCAGGGCCGCGACGCTCAAGACAGCCAGCATCTTTGCAATCGGTAAACAGTATCGGTGTCGGCTCATGGATGAAGTTCTCCGCTGGTCGCCGGGCCAACGAGGGGCTCGACGTCAGCGGCATTCTCGGTGTCCATAAGGCACGCGTCATATGTATCCAAACTGCAACGATGACCGCGGATATGGACGGGGTATCTGTCGCCAAGTGGTGACGCTTGATTCCGGCCAACCTGCGGCGCGCTTCAAAACTGAAGCGGAGCTAGCGCGTGCCGTGACAGAGACCAGCGACAGATTCACCCAGTTGTGCTTTGTGTGGCTGCCGGCAGTGGCGCCGATTCCGACAGGGATGCGTTCTCAGCCCAGTCAGTGCTCGATCGATTGCTTGAGAAACTGACTCAAGGCCGGCCGGCCATCGCGCCACAGCGCGTAAGGAATATCGGGCGACTCCTGCGGCAGCTGCACCGCGAGATTTTGGCTCGCGGCAATCAAGCGCAGGTCTTCTGCATTCATCCGGTATGCGAAGCTGACATAGGCGGGGCTGCCCGGAGCAAACAGTCCATCGCGTGGCGCCAGCTCGGCGGGCACTTGCTCGAGCGGCATCAGTTCAATCATCTGCCCGTCCACTGTGATGAGCAGACGACCTCCACCTTGCTTCGGTAAGGTTGCTCCGCGATCAGCGAGCGACCAGCGGTACAGCAGCAGGAAGTCGCTGTAGGTGCCCGCGCTGTAGGTTTCCGCAGCCACGAGCCGCACGAAGTCGTGTGCCAGCGCGGGCGTCTCGCCACGCACTCGCGCAAAGAGCAGCGGCTCCTCGACCACGGTGACTGTGCTGCCGGTATTCGGGTCGAGCAGATCCTTGGGCGTCGGTGGCAGACTCTTGCAGGCCACCGCTGTAAGTACTGCCAATAGCGGTGCCAAACGAGCTAACGCGTATCGGCTGGGTATGGGCATTGCGCGCACTTTGCTGACATGACCAAGACAGGGGCAAAATATACCTGTACGGCGCTCAGCGTGCCCGGGTGAGTGGACCGTCAGTGCACGCCGGAGTGCGCCCGCGCCACCGATAGCCCAAGGGGCATGGCTTCCGAATCGGATGGAGCTAGTTGAGCAACCCGTAGACGGTCAGGAGCTTTGAGCCCCCCACGTAGACGTGGCCGTTGGCAATGACCGGCACCGAGAACTTGATCGCATTGCCTGCGGCATCGCCGGACTTTGTCGAGCTGCTGTACAGAGTGGTCCCCAGGTCCGTTGCATCATAGGCACGCAATATGGCGGGTCCGGTCGGCCAGGGTGGGCCGCTGCTGTTGCTCGAAGTGCCGTTCGCGTTGGTGTCCAGAACCCAGAGAATGGCATTGCCGCTCGGTGAGGCGGAGATGGCCGGGGTGGGACTGGGGTAGTTATAGGTCTCAGTGCTCTGGGAGGAGGTCTGCGCCGTATCGGTCATCGCATTGATGCCGAAGATGCCCTCGCTCAGCGGCATCGCGACCACGGCACCTTGGGTCTGGCCCATGTAGACGGTGCCGTTGTAGTAGGCGGGCGTCGAGAAGGTGCACTGCGCCGAACTGCAGGCCGACTGGTTCGGTACCACGGTCATCTGCACCGGACCATTCAGCGTGGCGTTGTAGCCGCTCATGTTATCGCGATCGATCAGGTACAGGCGCCCGCCCTTATCGGAGGTCACCAGCAGATTGGCATGGCCGCTAGGACCCGAGCCATCGGGAATCACGGTGACGCCGGCGGCCGAGATATCGAGGTCTCCGCCGGACCAGCCAGACCACTGATTGGGCGTAAAGAAGTCCGGTACCGCGAGCGTCGAAGGGTTCAGCCGCAGCACGCTCATGCCAAAATCGTTGTTGGGCATGCCCGGCATCCTGATATCGCCGGTATTGGAGAAGTTTCCATTGCCGGTGGTCAGAAAGATACTGCCCGTTGAGTCAACGGCCGGGGCGCCACCGGACATCCAGACGCCGCCTTCGCCCCCGGACTGATTGGGCGTCACATCGAGCACGGTGGTCTGCGCCAGGGTGGTTTCGTTGTAGCTGGCCACCCAGCCCGAATAAGGGCCGACATCGCAGTGCGAGGACCAACCGATGTAGATCTGGCCGCCGCTCGCCAAAAGCCCCGGGCGCTGGTTGTTGATCAGCGCAGAGAAAGGGGTATTGCCGCCGCTTAAGCTGATAACGACGGGTGAATTCGTGCGCTCCGCGCCGCTCGTAATGTTGAGTGCATGCAGGCGCTGGATGTAGTTGCCACTCTCTGTGGTCGCGGTGACCAGGAAGATAGTGCCGGTGCTCGGGTCGATGACCGGTGTGCCGGTAATGCCGTATTCGATCAGCGCATCAAAACAATTCGCCGCGTTAGGCGAAATCGTACTGCCGCCACTCGGGATCAGATTCACGTGCCAGTAAGTGACGCAGCTGGGATTGTCGGCATCGAAAGCATAGACACTGTCGTGCATTGTGGCGACAAAGACTACGTTGTGTTTGCCCCCAGCGATTGAAAGGCCCGCGACATACAGGGGCTGGGCATCGATGTCACTGTCGACCGGACAGGACCAGAGCTTGCCAAAGTTGCTGCCGCTCACGTTGGTCGTGGTCAGTGCATACTCGGCTAGGTTCTGACCCGTGCGCGCTACGTCATTGTGATAGGTGTAGACACCCGCAAGGTTTGTGACCGCGGCGGTCGCGCTGGCGCTCTGCGAGGAGTTCGCCGTATTGGTCGCCGTGATCGTGTGCGTCCCCGCAGCGCTCCCCGGCGTGTAGGTGTAGGCGTTCGCCGTGCCGCTGGCGGTGATCGTACCGACCGTGCTGCTGCCGCCGGCGATGCCATCGACGCTCCACGAGAGGTTCAGACTGCCACCCCCGGAGAGGCTGGCGGTAAAGAGCTGGGTCTGCTGTGAGGTCAGCGGCACGATCAGTGGCGCCACCGAGAGCGTGCCAGGTGTGGCGATCGTGAGCGCGGCGGCCCCGGAAGTCGCCCCGCCGGGCGTTGGGTTCAGCACGGTAATGGTCGCAGTGCCGGCGTTCGTGATGTCTGTGGCGGGCACCTGTGCGGTAAGTTGGGTGGCGCTGGCGTAGGTTGTTGGCAGCGCCACGCCATTCCAGTTGACCACCGAGACGGTGACAAAATTGGTACCGGTAACGGTCAGCGTGAATGCACCGCTCCCGGCACTCACGGACGATGGGGAAATCGAGACCAGCGTAGGCACCGGATTGTTGATCGCGAACGCCGAAGCACCGGAGGTTCCGCCACCCGGGCTAGGGCTAACTACGGTCACCGAGGCCGAACCGGCGGAGCCGACGTCGCTGCCCGGGATCTGGGCCGACAGTTGTGAGGCACTCGCATAGCTGGTCGTGAGGGCGGCACCGTTCCATCGAATCTGTGAGCCCGATACAAATCCGCTGCCGTTCACAGTCAGCGTGAAGGCGCCGCTGCCGGCCGTCACGCTGCTGGGCGACAGTGAAGTGATGCTCGGCATCGGGTTGCCGGTGGCCGATGGGGTGGTCGAGCCGCCGCAGCCGCCCAGCAGCATCGCTGCTGCGAGTAAGCCCGACAGGCCAATCGCTCCTGCCCTTGAGCCATGACGGCCATGTACCATGAACTGTCTCTCCCCGTTTAGAATCACACCTGCACTGGCGCATCGCCAGAATATGCCCATCGGCGATCACACACGATAAACTCTAGGTAGCGCCAACTCTGCGGTCCAGTGTATCAATATGCCGACACGAAACGACAGGCGGACAGCCGCGCCAATTATGCGCGGCACCGAGGTTCCATGGCTCCCGCGGAGGGCGCAATAGCGCCAGGGATGGCGTGATTCCAGCCTCACCCGGAGGCAGAGCGCGTCAGCAATCGGCCGGGCTGGCACAAGAGCGGTTCGTTGGGTTTGAGAGATTTCAGGAGCAAGGTCTGGACCGGGGGGCCGAGTGCGTGGGGAGCGATTAGTGTCTGCAACATCCAAGGGGCTGTCAGCCTGCGTTATCACCTTTAACGAGGCCGATCGGATCGATCGGTGTCTCAGGGCACTGGCGTTTTGCAGTGAAATCGTCGTCGTCGATTCCCATTCAACCGACGGGACGCGCGAGCTAGCGACGCACTGCGGCGCGCGGGTGATCGAACGCGACTGGCCCGGGTATCGTTCGCAAAAGCAGTTTGCGACCGACGCCGCGCAATATGACTGGGTGCTGTGTGTTGATGCGGACGAAATCGTCACGCCTGAGCTGCAGGCGGAGATCCAGGCGCTGCGCGCGAGCGGATTTTCAGGCGTCACGGGCTACTCAGTGCCGCGCCTGACCGATTACTTTGGCGGCTTCCTGCGACACGGAAATGCGTGGCCCGACCGGAAAATTCGCCTCTACCAGCGCGGCGCCGCCCGCTGGATTGGCTATGAGGTTCACGAGAAAATCGCGGTCGATGGTGCGGTCGGCGCCCTGAGCGCGCCTCTGGAGCATTATGCCTACCGGAGCCTGGACGATCATCTGTCGCGCGTCGATCGTTATGCTCGGCTGATGGCCGAAGAGATGCACAGGGCCGGACGCCGCTGCAATCTTGCGGCCGTTATCGTGCATCCGTTGTGGCGTTTTGTTCGCGGCATGCTGATCAAGCGCGGCTTTCTTGATGGCTGGCGTGGCTGGCTGTTTCATTTTGTTGAGGCCGGATACGTGCACCGAAAGTACCTGCGCTTGTGGGCTATGGCCCGCGTCGCATCCCGGAACCGCACGTGAATGGTCGCTCAAGATCGAGAACCCATGTCTGAGCTTCTGCCGGTGCCGCCGCGTTTGGTCGTCGTGCTCAAGCTCTCCGCTCTGGGCGATGTGTGCAACACGCTTCCGGTAGTGCGCACACTGCAGAAGGCGTGGCCGCAGACGCAATTTGCGTGGGTGATTGGACGCGCGGAGGCGAGATTTGTCGGCCATATTCCGGATATTGAATTCATTGTGTTCGACAAGCGCGCGGGTCTGGCCGCCTACCGCGGTGTACGCCAGGCATTGCGTGGCCGTGCGGTCGATCTGCTGCTGCACATGCAGTTTGCATGGCGGGCGAGCCTGGTCGCCTCCTGTATACCGGCGAGGATAAAGCTCGGCTACGATCGCGAACGGGCGCTGGATCTGCAATGGCTGTTCACAAACGCGCGCATTGATTCTGGATCCCGCGAGCATGTTTTGGACGCTCTGTTCGGCTTCGCGCGGCGTGCCGGAATCCACGAGCGCTGCTATCGCTGGGATATCCCAGTGTCTGAAGGGGCTCTGCAGTTTGCGCGGCGCGCGATTCCCGATGGCGTGCCCACACTGATCATCAGTCCCTGCTCTAGCCATCTGCTGCGTAACTGGCATGCCGCTGGGTACGCCGCGGCGGGCGACTACGCTGCCCGGGAGCTGGGTCTCAAGGTGCTGATCTGTGGTGGCCGAACGCCGCTGGAACTGGCTATGGGCGAGCAGATCGCCGCCCGGATGACATCGCCGTGCGTGAATATGGTGGGCCAGGATACGCTGCCGGAATTCTACGCGACGCTCGCCCGAGCGCGGCTCCTGCTCACGCCCGACTCGGGTCCCGCGCACATGGCCACCGCGTTGGGCATTCCGGTCGTGGGGCTGTATGCCGCCACCAACCCGGCCCGCAGCGGGCCATATTTCAGCCTGGATCTGTGCGCAAATCAGTTTGATCTGGCGGCAAAGAAATTTCTGGGCAAGTCGGCCGAGGAGTTGCCGTGGCGAACCAAGATCGAGCGCCCTGGCGTCATGGACTTGATCCAGACGGCTGAGGTGAACGCAAAACTTGAGGCGGCGATGGCCCGAACCGTGGGCATCAGCCCGGGATCTATGCCTGCTGTTGCGGATTCTTGAGCGCGCTCAGCACATTGAACGGCGCGAATTCCGGGTACTTCATATGCTCGCGGCGCACGATGAATGTGCTCACCAGCGCGAATTGGCCCGAGAGGCTCGCGTGGCTGACGCTGTCAGTGAACACCATCCAGGCTGAGTACGGCGGAAAGCGGATTTCCTCGTAGCTGCGCTGATCCTCACGGAACTGGGCCTCGTCCTTCATGAAGTTGTGCAGCCTGCGCATCGCGCGATCGTAAGGACTGCTGTCGAGCACGCGTGCCAGCGGATTCAGACGCGAGAGGCCGCGCACGATGCCGCTGAAGGCTTTATCCCGGGCGCTCTTGGCCAGCTTCACCCCAAGGTGGCCAGCTGGATCAATCAGTCCCGCCTCGCGTCCGAAGCGTTTCACAATATCCTGAACCGGCCCCTTAGTCCCCCAGACGCGGTCCTCGTGATCATTAAAATTCACGAAGAAGCGCAGGATCCGATCACCATCCGTCGCGCCATAGGCACCGGCATCCAGATGTACAAGCTCGTTGCTCGCATGCGGCTTGAGGTTCCGACCGCGCTCCTGAATGGGCCGCAGGCTGCAGGTGCCGATCGTCCAGTCGGTGGTCAGGTGCCCGATATGATGGTGCAGGAAGTCACTGACCTCGGCCAGATGGTCCCTGAGAATGCTGGTGACGCGCGCGGTGGTATCCGCATCGGCCTTAAGACCGGTGACGCGATTGGCTTCCGGGTGGTAGCTGATGTTCTTTAGCTTCAGGCGCGAGGGCAGCTCGGTGCGCAAGTAATCCAGCGTCGCGGCATCGGGCAGTCGGATCGGGCACTTCGGGAAAAACACAATGTGATTGGACTCCAGAGCGTGCGCAATTGAGGCTCCGGAAACATCATTGAGGGCCTGATCGTTGAACGTTGTGACTACACTCATCGGAGTATCGGATTGTTGCCTTGCGAAGAGCGAAGTATAGCAAGCCGGTGCCACCACCGGCCGGCGCGCACACCTAGACCACATGCTCGGAAGCAAGCGCGCAGGGTACGGTTCCCGAGCCAGTCTCTGTCTGCAGTGTAACGTGGCAAATACCGAATTTCTGCTCCAGAGTTCGTCCGAGCTGCTGTAGATAATCATCGCCTGGGTAACCGCTTGGCATGACCAGGTGAGCTGTGAGCGCCGTTTCCCGGGTGCTCATCGCCCAAATGTGCAAATCGTGCACTTCGCCTATACCGCGCTGCCGGATGAGCCAGTCACGCACTCCAGCCGCATCGATACCCCGCGGTACGGCATGGAGTGCCAACTCCGCGGAGTCCCGCAGCACCGACCATGTGCCATAAACGATCACGGCTGATACGGCAAGTGCAATCAGCGGATCAACCCATCGGAGCCCGGTTTTCATCACGACGAGGCCCGAAAGCATCACCGAGACTGCAATGGCGGCATCGCCAAGCAGATGCAGGAACGCCGCGCGTGCATTGAGATCATCGTGCCGACCACTCAGGAACAGCATTGCCGAGCCGCCATTTACGACGATGCCCGCGAATGCAACATACATCACGAGGGCGCCCTGCACCGCGGGAGGGTTTGTAATGCGCCCTATAGCATCCCAAGCAATGGCGCCGGTTGCCAGCAGCAGCAACACGCTGTTGGCCAGCGAGGCCAGGATGGTCGTACCGCGCAGGCCGTAAGTGAATCGCGTAGTTGGCGGGTGAAGCGCCAATTTTATTGCGGCCCACGCGAGTATCAGACCGATGACGTCGACGAAGTTGTGCCCAGCGTCGGCAAGTAAGGCAAGGGAATTAGCGCGCAAACCCAAGATGATCTCTACGATCACGAATCCGAGATTGATGGCTGCTCCGATGCCAAATGCCCGGCCACCTGCGGTCATGGCGTGTGAGTGAGCATGGTGGTGTCCGTGGTCGGTCGCGGCATGCTCTTGATGCGGCGCGCCCTGCTCGTCGGCATGGTCATGTTCATGGTGATGGGCATGATCATTGTCGTGGTCATGTCCGGGAGTCATTGGCACAGTGGACCTGCTTGTTGCTGCCAGCGCCTGTCGCTAGCCGATAGTGTTTGCCCGCAGGCGCTGAGGCGCTGGGCGCGCGGGCTTCCAGGAGTGGAGATTAACCCGAGCTTATACTGGTAGGCGAGTGGTCTCTTGAGCGGCGCGCTCCCCTCCCGTGTAAAAGGCAATTTCCGCGCCGCCAGCGATCAATAGGCCCGAGGAGGCTCTGGAAATGCGGTATTGGCGGACTGCCGCGGCAGGATGCTGATCAGTCTTGATTGCACCAGCCTGTTGTAGCCACGAACATAGCGGCTGGCAGCATGTGATAAGGAAGTCCGTTCGGCAGCGCTCTCGAGCAACCGAACCAAGGCATCGGCCATTGCGCCGGCATCTTTGTCCGCCACTTTGAGAAACGCTGCTTCCGCGGAGGTTGCCAGGCCCCTAGCACCGGTTACTGTCGTCACCAACGGCACTGAGTATCCTAAAGCCTCGACAGACTTAATGCTCTGCCCCGATCCAGTGTGCACAGGATTCAAGGCTATCCACGTCTTGGCGTAGAGCTCAGCAAGGTCCTTAACGAATCCCAGTTTGCGAACAAACGGTGATTCCGGAAAGCTCGCACAGATGCTGCCAGCCAGCAACACCACCGCTTTGGGGTGTCGGGCGTGAACCAGCGGCAGCACCGATTCAATGGTGTACTGTAGCCCCGCAACATTGGGTTGATTTTCTGCGCCCACAAACAGAATTGAGCTCTCGACTCGCCTGCCCCAATCGGTGATCGGCGCTGATTCATTGGCAAGGTGCCCCACTGTAATTACGGTGCGATCGGGCAGATTGTCTGAAAAGAAATCCCGCTCCTGCTCCTCGATGGCAACTACAATATCGGCCCGCCTGAGGCCCTTCAGCTCTTCCCTCAGTGTGGTTGAAAACCAGCCGGCCGGCTGGCCGGCAATGAGAAACATCTTATGCCGGTCTGAGAATCGATCGTGCGTATCGACGATCTTGGTTGTTCGCTGGTCAAAACAGGTCAGCGCTCTGGAGAGAAATGCATATTCGGCAATCACCACATCGAAGTGGAGCGAGGTCGCAAGTTTCCCAAAGAAGGTGTCAAGCGAGGAGTCGTACCAGTCGTCGATGCGATAGGTGTGGCCACTATTGAACCCGAGGCGCCGGCGTACGCGCCGCCACTGGCGGGCGAAAAACGGCTGTACCAGCGCAGGAGTAGGCCGATACTCGGCGACATGAAAGCGCTCCGGGCCAAAAAAAGTCCGCATGTCATCCGCATCGCCGCATTCGAGCGGCGCATATGCAAAGTGCAGTTCGTGACCCAGCGCCTGCAGCGCTTTGCTGAGTGTCAGGATTCGCGCGCGGTTGCCCACCGTGACGGGGTGGGTCGGAATCAAGGATGCGATCAGTATTTTCACGTTTTCAATGACCAGAAATTGGCAGGCGCCACAGGTCAACTGGCAGGAATTTGATGCTTTGCGTCAGGCTCGGTTAGTCGCTACGCAGTCACGTAGCGGCCATCAATCCGCGCCTCGCCTTTGCTGAAGGTAATTCAGATCGAGATTGCCTTGAAAACCGGTGAAATCATTACACCAGAAGCCGTTTGCAACGCGCGAGTTGCAGGAGCCTAAACGCGGTACAACAGTCCCTTGTCTGCGTGATTCTACTTGATGGCGTACACGGAGGCGACAGCCGCATCGGCCCATTGCGTCCGCATAGCCAGGCAGCCTTCCTTGGACGGATGCACATTGTCCTGCGATATATATTCCTGATGCTTACTGAACAGCTCGTAGAGGTCAGCGCCTGGAATAACCCGCGAATTGGTCTTGTAAAGCTTTCTGATCTCATCATTCAGAGCTGGGATGCTCTTTGCGTGGGTGGCATCGCGCGACCACGGAATTGTCGGCACCACAGGGATCTTTCCTACCTCGAGTATCTCTCCCACCAGCTTTTGCAAATCCGAGTAGAACCCATCGGGATTGGCGTTTCCCGCAGCATCGTTCGTGCCAAGAGCGATTGTCACATAGAGCCCGTGAAACTGACCCAACATGGTCCGTAGATGCTTTAGCCCTTCACCAGTAGTCCAAAAGGGCATGCCGGCATTCTGCTCGGCAGGAAAGACACCTGTCCTGGCGCCCACCCGGCTTATGAAATTCTCGGACTCCGGTGTCGTCCAGTGGCCCATGCAATTGGCAGTAATTGAGTCGCCAAAAAAGAACCAGCCGTCGTTGACACCGCTGCTGGCATCGTAGACATCCATGTCAATGGAGATGTCGTAGTTCTGGGTTGTGCCATCCGTGGCTGTAGCATTAAGGCGCACCCAGTTGTATCCGGCAAATTTAATGACGTGGTCGCGCGAATGAAGCGTGTTATTCGCTACGGATTCCACGGTCTGCCAGCCTGACTCTGGAGGCTGCCCACGACCGGGGGCGCTATTAACCTCTATTGTGTAGGCACCCACATTGTTGTAACCGGGGCCACCCGACATTCCATGATCGTAGGGATAGCTGGCATCGTTATACCAAACAAGGTAGATGCTCTGGCGATTGGCCGCTGGGACCGAGGATAAGTCATATGTGAGTGTGGCAGGCACGCCGGCGGAGCGCCAACCGCTTCGATACTCACCGCTATTGGCTGCCCGCGCATTGCCGCTCGAGGCGAAGGCCGGTACACCTCGGGAGATTAGCTTCATGCGTTTGGAATTCGGCAGCAATGTTTCCGAATCCGCGGTCGCCTTGACGGTCAGGCTAATGGGAAGCGAGACACCGGCGGCGGCTGATGGCGCGCTCGCCAGTACGGCGGTGAGGGTCAGGGGACATACTAAAATCAGACCAAACGTCCTGGTTCGCAATGAATTCATTGTTTGTTACCCGCTGAAGTTGTGAGCCCTGTCATAAAGGCGTGGCCTTAACGATAGTGTACTGAGTTTCCGGCGCGCGCAGCGGATATCCGCAGCGGCGCGTACGGCCATTGGCATCGCTGGTCGGGCTCAACCTGTTAGCGAAACACTTCGGCCAGTCTATACGCTGGCGTCTTCCAACTCAAAGTCTCGCGTGGACGCCCATTAAGCTGGCGAGCTACCTCATGTAGCTGAGCCGGTGTAATAGACGCTAGGTCCATTCGCCTGGGGAAGTACTGACGAAGCAGTCCATTAGTGTTTCTCGTTGGACCCGCGTTGCCAAGGTGAGTGCGGATCGCAAAAGTAGACTTTGATATTGGTCGCGCTGGACAACTTCTTGTGCTCGGCCAGTTCAAGTCCTCTGTCCCAGCTAACCGACTTTCGTAGGTCTCGAGGGAGCCTGCGTATGGTCTTGATGAGGGCTGGCACCACCGTTTTGGTCTTCCGTTCTCGACCTTGGTCAGCATCACAAAGCGAGTTGTCCGCTCGACGAGCGTGGCGATGGAGGAGTTATTGCTGCCGACCACCGTATCCCCTTCCCAGTGCCCAGGAGCGGCCCGATCCTCGATCTCGGCAGGTCGCTCCCGGATCGACACCGGATCTACAATTTGGCCGCGGCCGTCCCTATTGAGCGGTGAGCCATGGCGGCTCAGGCGTATCTTTCGCTCGCTGCGTAGATGCTCCATGAGCTTTTTTTAAGTGTCCCGCGCGTCTGCATGAACAGGGTTTGGTAGATCGTTTCGTGCGATACATGCAGCTCCTGATTGCCTGGATAGGTCTGACGCAGGCAACCAGATAGCTGCTGTGGTGACCAGTTGATGCACAGTTTACGGGCAACCAACTTCGCCAATCGTGGGGCACGACTCAGCAGGCATGGCTTCGGGCGACTGGCGATCTTCCAAGCCGCAGCATCAGCGCGAGAGGCGCGATAGCGGAACCGACCTCCGTTACGCTTTACCTCCTGACTGATGGTCGAAGGGGCACGGTGGAGCGACTTCGCAATGGTGCGAATGGAGTTCCAGGCGAACAGACCTCGGGAGATCTCCTCGCGCTCCTCGGAGCTTAAAGTCCGTGCCGCCCTGCGGTGCGCGATTGGCGCCACGCCCTCTGCCTGCCGGATGACTCCGCTGACCACAGAGCAATCCCTGCCCAAGATCTTGCCAATGCGGTGCTGAGACTCGCCTGCTCTGTAGGAGCGCCAAAGCAGAGCAATTTCCTGCTCGGAGAAGGGCTTACCCGGCATCCGTGACAGCATAAACACACCTCGTTGCCCGAAATTACAACAGGGCGTCGATCTATTGAGAGCCCCCTGGCTTATGGCGTGCCCCTTCCACCTGGCATTGACCCGGCATGGTAATAGATCTGCTGGGGGCTCAGGCCCCGCACTGCGGGCAATCGAGCCGCACATAGTAATTGGCGACAGCAACGAGACTGATCGCAGGCAGTTCGGCGAGTTGATCGGGACCTAGGCACTTGCAGACGGCGCCTCCGTAGCAGGCGTTTTCCCATCGTCCAGTCTCACGTGGAGCGTACTATGCGGAACGGGCCAGCCAGGCACTGGCATCAATGTGCAGCCCCTCCTCCCGCAGGGCACTCCGTGACACTATTGCACAGTGCTGACTGCTCTTGAAAACCGCGGTCTGGCTGAGCTGGACTTCAACGAGGATGTAACGCATGAAGATTGCCACCGCATTAGTCGCCCTGGCGCTCTGCGCCAGCCTGAGCGGGGTAGGGGGTCAAACGCGAGCCGCGGAGTCGTCAAAGACCGAAGTGACGGCTCCTGGCGTTAGCGGCGCGGTGCCATTCGATCACCATATTCTCGTGGATCAGTTCGGTTACCGGCCACATGATCCAAAGGTCGCCGTCATACGCAATCCAGTCACCGGATATGACAGCTTGGACGCATTTGCTCCTGGCATGGTCTACGAGCTCAGACGCGCAGAGGACAGTAAACCCGTCTACTCAGGATCCTTGTCGAGCTGGCGCAATGGCGCCGCCGAAACTTCATCTGGAGACAGTGGTTGGTGGTTTGATTTCTCCGCGGTGACTACTCCTGGCATCTACTTTGTATATGACCCGAAGAACTCAAAGCGATCTGCGACATTTAAGATTGATCAGGACGTGTATAAGCCGATCCTCAAAGCGGCGACAAGAATGTACTTTTACCAGCGTAGTGGCTATTCTAAGCAAACGCCGTACGCTGATCGCTGCTGGATTGACGATCCCGCTTATCTGGGTCCCGGGCAGGACACCGAGGCGCGTGACATAACGGATCGAGATAACCCGGATAAATTCAAAGATCTCAGTGGCGGATGGTTTGACGCCGGGGATACCGACAAGTACGTCACCTTCGCGGCCGCGGCCGTGCATCAACTGCTAAGCGCCTACGAAGCCAGTCCTTCCGCGTTCACCGATGATTTCAATATTCCGGAGTCCGGCAACAGAATTCCGGATCTGGTGGATGAGGTGAAGTGGGAAATTGATTGGTTAAAGCGCATGCAGTATCCGGATGGCAGTGCGGCGCTCAAGGTCGGCGAGATCGTCTTTCCAAAGAACACCGCGCCATCACTAGACCGCAACAGCCGCTTTTATGTTCCGGCCTGCACTTCGGCCACGATTGCGGTCGCGGGGATGTTCGCGCACGCTTCCGCAGTCTTTGGCAAGTTCCCGGAATTAAAAACTGAGGCCGAGGCGCTTAAGGCGCGTGCGCGGGCCGCCTGGGATAATTATCAGTCTGCACCGAGCAAAACCACGCACTGCGATACCGGCGTGGTTCATTCGGGCAACGCGGACTGGAGTGAAGGCGATCAGACCTCCGAGGCGGTCGTGGCGGCGGTGTATCTCTTCGCTGTAACCGCCGAGCCGAAGTATTCGGAATTCATTGCCGCGCACTACCGGGAGACCAAGCCGTATCGCGACGCCGGCTGGTCACGCTACAACCCCGAGCAAGGCGAAGCGCTGCTTTTCTATGCGGCCCTGCCTAATGCAGTGCCGGCCCTAAAAGCCTCGCTGCGTGCGGATAAGCTTCGGGATGCCCAGTCAGGAAACGGCATTTACGGTTTCCAACCGAACGATGATCTGTATCGCGCCTATTTGCAGGATCCGCAGTATCACTGGGGAAGCAATGCGCCGCGCGCAAATTACGGTAATTCCAACCTGGATGCGCTGGCGCTCGACGCCAAGCACCCCGGCAGCTATGAGCAGCGTGCCTTGGAGATCCTGCACTACTTTCATGGCGTGAATCCGCTGGGGATGGTGTACCTGACGAATATGTACCCGTATGGGGCTACCCGCTCGGCGAATGAGATCTTTCACATGTGGTTTGCGCCGGGTACGCGGTGGAGCGATGCGCTGACTTCGGAATGCGGGCCGGCCCCAGGTTACGTACCCGGGGGGCCGAACGCGCAAGCCGTGGCCAACGGCGTGCCAGCATCGATGATACCGCCGGCGGGTCAGCCGGCCCAGAAATCCTACAAAGACACGAATGCGCAGTGGCCGGAATCCTCGTGGGTTATCACGGAGCCTGGGATCTACTATCAGTCGGCGTATGTAAAGCTCCTGTCTCACTTCGCGCAGTGAGTGGCGTGCGTGTTACGAAGGCAGGCTTCAGCGGTTTAATTCGCTGCCTGTGATACGCAGCCACCGTGTCTTGGCGGCGCGGCAGCTGCGGTTGGTGAGCTGCGGTCAGGGGTTTACGTGGGAGCGATTTCCTGGAGTGGGAGCGGCGCGTGCGGATTCAATTTCTGACCACCGGCGGCACGATCGACAAGGTCTACTTTGACGCCAAGGGCGGTTATGAGGTGGGAGCGCCCATGGTTCGCGAGATTCTGGCTCGCGGCGCAGTTGCCTTTGAAGTCGAGATCGTGGAGCTGTTGCGCAAGGACAGTCTCGAGATGACGGACGCTGATCGTGAGCAGATTCGGCAATTTGTCAGTGATTCACCCGCCAGCCACATCATCATTACCCACGGCACCGACACGATCGTCGAGACGGCACAGGTGCTGCAGCAGGTGAAAGGCAAGACCATCGTGTTAACCGGGGCGCTGCAGCCGGGGCGATTTGCCGACAGCGATGCGCCCTTTAATCTGGGTATGGCGGTGGCGGCAGTCCAGGCGCTCGCACCCGGGGTGTACATTGCGGCCAACGGCCAGGTTCACGTCGCCGGCCGGGTGCGCAAGAATCGCGAGCTCAACCGATTCGAAGCGCTCTAGCGCCCTTGAGCCATGCGGCGCCAGAAGCGCAGCAAAGCAAAGGCTATCAGGGCAACCGCCACGGTCAGCAGGCTCACCCATAATTCCTGCGATAGCTGGGGCGTCATGGCCATAGCCGTGAGCACCGCAATCATTGCCGCGACTCCCAGATAGCTTGCCCAGGGGAACAGCCACATCTGCAACGACGGCTGGCGCTTACCGGCCGCCTGGCGGGCGTAGCGCAGCCGGATCTGAGACGCAGCGATCGCGATGTAGATAAACAGAAACAGTGCGCCCGAGGCGTTGATCAGGAACGCAAATACTCCATTGGGCGACCACAAATCGGCCAGCACCCCTGCGACGCCAGCGATACTCCCGAGCATCACCGAGCGGCGTGGCACACGATTGGCACTGGTCTTGACGAGCCAGATCGGCGCGTCGCCCTGCTTGGCGAGTGCGAACAACACCCGCGAAGTCACATAGAAGCAGGAGTTCAGGCACGAGAGCACCGCGGTCAGGATGATCAGGCTCATGATCGTACCGGCGAACCGCACATGCATGGCCTGCAGGGCGCTGGTAAAAGGAGAATGCCCAGGAACGATGCTGTCCCATGGGATCACCGTGACGATCAGCAGTATGGATCCGACATAAAAGATGAGAATGCGCCATACGACCGAGGAGGTCAGTCGCGCTACGGCTTGTGCCGGCTGGCTGGATTCGGCCGCAGCGATGGTCACGATCTCTGCCCCGGCCAAAGAGAAGAATACCGTCGTGACGCCGGCGAATACTGCGATCGGGCCAAAGGGCATGAAACCGGCGTGCGAAGTCAGATTGCCAAAACCAAGCGCCGGTCGCCCGCTCAGGCCGAATACAACGCTTGCGGCGAGCGCAATGAACACAATGATGGCGGCGACCTTGATGGAGGCGAACCAGAACTCGAACTCGCCAAAGGAACGCGCCGACATCAGATTGACGACCGTCATGATGGCCACGAGCGCGAGGCCGAGCTCCCACATCGGCAGTGGCAGCCAGAGCTGCAGTAATTTTGCGCCCGCAATCGCTTCGACCGGAACTACTACGATCCAGAAGAACCAATACAGCCACCCCACGGTGAAACCAGCCCAGTGCCCCAGGCCCGCACGGGCGAAATCGGCAAAGGATTGGATATTGGGCATGGCCACGGCCATTTCACCGAGCATGCGCATGATCAGCAATACGACGGCCCCGGCGATCAGGTAGCTCAGCACGATGGCGGGGCCCGCGGCGGCGATGGCGGCACTGCTGGCCACGAACAGACCCGCGCCGATCATGCCCCCGATCGAAATCATCGTCAGGTGCCGTGGTGCGAGTGAGCGACTTAGGCTGCTTAGCGCCGCAGAGGGCGGGGATACCGTCGTCTTCATAGCGACCGCGGGTCCTTACACAAAACTGATGGCACGTTTCCTCGAAATCGGGCCGCCCGGCACCGATCAAGCGCGGCGCAAATTTCAGCGCTCAGGCGGCGCGGCGGCCCAAGCTGGCGGCGTCGCGAGCGAGTTCCTCGATGTGCGACCAGTTAGCGGTGCGCACGGCTGCGGCGGGTGTCACCCAGGATCCACCCACACAGGCTACGTTGGCCAGTTGCAGGTAACGCGGTGCGCTCTCGCGGGTAATTCCACCCGTCGGACAAAAACGCACGTCGGCGAACGGCCCGGCAAAGGCACTGAGCATTGATACGCCGCCGGCCGGCTCCGCCGGAAAGAATTTCAGGGCGTTGAAGCCGGCGAGCCGCGCCGCGATCAGCTCCGTGGGGCTCATGATGCCTGGCAGCAGCGGGAACGCAACTTGCTTTGCCGCGGCAATTAACTCGGGCGTGAGTCCCGGGGTCACTCCAAACTGGGCGCCGACCGCGGCCGCGCGCTCGAAATCCTCCGAGCGGGTCAGAGTGCCGGCACCGACAATTGCTTCGGGAACGGCCTGGCGCATGACTTTGATGGCCTCGAGCGCAGCTTCGGTTCTCAGAGTGACCTCAAGGACTCGTAATCCGCCTGCCACCAGTGCCCGCGCCAGCGGCGCGGCGTGGTCGATCGATTCGATGGTCAGCACCGGTATCACCGGGGCTAGTGCCATAATCTCGCGGATGTTCATGCGGACTTGCTCTGCCTTGGTATAAATGAAGTGACTTAGGCGCTCGATGCTACAAGCCGGCAGCGTTAATGCCGCCACCGTTTTCAGCGCTTGCCGCCTGGCTGCGGAGTGCATAAAAGAGTTCGCGCCCATAGCCAAATGCCTGGCGCGCGGCTGCGGGCGCCGCGGCGCTGCGCTGGTTCCATTGCTCTGCGGGCACGTGCGCCTCGAGCACGCTGTTGTGGCAGTCGAGTTCGATGACGTCGCCGTCGCGCAGGCGCCCAATGGGGCCGCCGCTGACTAATTCCGGGCTCAGATGGATCGCTGCCGGCACGTTGCCCGAAGCGCCGGACATGCGCCCATCGGTGACCAGCGCCACCTTGAATCCTTTGCTCTGCAGGGAGGCGAGAGCGGGTGTCAGCTGGTGAAGCTCGGGCATGCCATTGGCCCGCGGACCTTGGCCGCGGACAACCACCACGACGTCGCGGTGCAATTCGCCGCCCTTAAAGGCCGCAGCCACGGCCTCCTGAGTGTCAAATAACCGTGCGGGCGCTTTCACGTACCGATGTTTGGGGTCGACCGCCGAGACTTTGATGACCGAGCGGCCCAGGTTCCCCTTGAGCAGCTTCAGGCCGCCATCGGCGCTGAAAGGGTTACTGACCGGCCGGAGGATCTCGGTATCGGCGCTCTCGGAGGCGCCCGGACGCCAGTTCAGCAGCTTGCCATCGAGCCACGGTTCGTTGCTATAGGCCAGCAGGCCGTCACCGACCACGGTCTTCACATCAGGGTGCAGCAGTCCCGCATCGATCAGTTCCCGGATCACAAATGCCATGCCGCCGGCGGCGTGAAACTGGTTCACATCGGCCGCACCATTGGGGTACACGCGTGCGATCAGCGGCACCACTTCCGAGAGAGTGCTGAAATCATCCCAGTCGATCAGAACGCCGGCGGCACGCGCCATTGCGACCAGATGAATGGTGTGATTCGTTGAGCCCCCGGTGGCCAGCAGACCCACGATGGCGTTGATGACTGCGCGCTCATCGATGATGTCAGCCAGTGGACGGTAATCTGCGCCGAGCGCCGTGATGCGCGCCGCGCGCTGGGCCGCGGCAGCGGTCAGCGCATCGCGCAGCGGCGTGTTGGGATGTATGAAGGCGCTTCCGGGCAAATGCAGTCCCATGACCTCCATCAGCATCTGATTGCTGTTGGCGGTGCCGTAAAAGGTACAGGTGCCGGCGCCGTGGTAGCTGCGGGATTCGGCGGCCAGCAGATCCTGGCGGGTGAGCTTGCCTTCAGCATACAACTGCCGCACCTGGGCCTTTTCCTTGTTCGGCATCCCGCTGCCCATGGGACCGGCGGGCACGAAGATCGTGGGCAGCTGGCCGAACGAGAGCGCGCCGATCAGCAGTCCAGGAACGATCTTGTCGCAGACGCCAAGGCACAGTGTGGCATCGAACATGGCGTGTGACAGGGCGACCGCCGTCGAGAGGGCAATGACATCGCGGCTGAACAGCGACAGTTCCATGCCTGCCTGCCCCTGTGTCACGCCATCACACATCGCTGGCACGCCGCCGGCGACCTGCGCTGTGGCGCCGGCCTCTCGTGCCGCCTGACGCAGGAGCGAGGGGAAGCGCTCAAAGGGCTGATGGGCCGACAACATGTCGTTGTAGGCCGTAATGATCGCCACGTTAGGCCAGCGAAGCTGCGCGAGCGCCTGCTTGTCGTCCGCCGCCGACGCTGCGAACCCATGTGCCAGATTGGTACAGCCCAGGCGCGAGCGGGCTGCCGTGGGCGGGCCTCCGGCGTGCGTGCGCCGCAAGTATTCGGCGCGACTGCCAGCGCTGCGTTCGCGGACGCGCTCGGTCACTAGACGCAATGTAGAGTTCAGTGGCACGGGCGGCGTATTCACGTTAGGTAGTAAAACTCCAAATATAGGATTTGGCAAGTGAAAACGGGATGACAAGGTAAGTCGCTATATAGCTGTTTATGAAGGAATATGTATTCGAATTACCCCGAATTACCCTCCCTAATGTAGTATTGCTACAGTATCTTCGGTGACGTTGGAAGGTCTGTGGTGAAACTTGAGTGCTTTGGACTGGTGCTCTTTGGCGGTACTGGAGATTTCGCGATGCCCAAACTCATTCTGGCCCTCGACCAGGGTGTTATCGCCAGCCAGATTGCTAGCCGCTCCCGCATCCTCGCAGCTGCCGCCAGCCGGCCCAGCCGCGCGGATCACATTGCCCGCAGCGAGGCCCCGTGCCGCAAGAGTCTGGCCGATGCTCAATTCTCGCAAACTCAGTGGCGCGCGCTCAGCAGAAGTCCTGACGATCCCTGGGCCGATGCGGCCGGCTTGGCCGTTTGTGCAGCCAGCACGCTGATCGGACGCGACGGCTACGCGTGGCGCGATGAGTCCTGAGCTCGAGCAGGGGCTGGACGGCGGCCCGCGCGAATGGCGCTTCGCGACGCCCGAGGCACAGGCGAGTGCACTCGCTGCCGCCGTGAGCGATGCGCTTGAGGATGCGCTGCGCGCCCGCGCGCAAGCCAGCCTCGTAGTCTCGGGCGGTCGCACCCCGGCCGCGCTGTTTGCCAAGCTCGCGATGACACCCCTCGACTGGGCGCGGGTTCACATCACACTGGCCGACGAGCGCTGGGTGGATCCTACGAGTGAGGCGAGTAACGAGCACTTCGTGCGAACCACGCTGCTCAGAGATGCGGCCCGGGCTGCGCAGTTCACTGGCCTCAAGACCCCGGCGTTAGACGCTGCTGGCGGCGTCGCAGAGGCCTGGGAGCGGTGTGCGTCCATGCCACAGCCCTTTGACCAGGTGCTCCTCGGTATGGGCGATAACGGGCACTTTGCCTCATTGTTTCCGCATGCTGCAGGGCTCGCCGAAGCGCTCGATGAGCATGCCGAGGCCGCCTGCGTTGCGATCACGCCGTTGGATGCGCCGAACTCGCGCATCAGTTTGAACCTGGCGGCGCTGTTGCGCTCGCGCTCGATCCGGGTTCAGATCTGTGGCGCCGATAAATGGGAGGTCTATCAGCGCGCGCTGGAACCTGGCTCGTTTGCTGAGCTGCCGATTCGCGCGCTGCTGCGCCAGCGACAAGTACCCGTCGATGTGTACTGGAGTCCCTGAGGGATTCGCTACGCCATGAGCCCAGGACCCAACTGGCGGGGCCCGGTATGAGCGCACCGCGCACCGCGGCGCTGGAGCTGGCGGCCCCTGGAGGCAGCTGGCTCGCGCATGTGGCCGCGACGCGGGAGCGGCTGAGTGCTGCTGAACAGCGCGTCGCTGCGCTGGTACTTGCCCAGCCGCACGAACTGCTTAATCAGTCGATTGGCACCGTGGCCCGCCTGGCAGGCGTCAGCGAACCGACGGTCATCCGTTGTTGCCGCTCGCTGGGATGCGCCGGTTTCAGCGACTTCAAGCTGCGTCTGGCGCAGAGCCTCGCCACGGGTCAGGCCTTCGTGCATTCAGATGTCGGTCCCGGTGACTCGATTGCTGAACTTGCAGCAAAAGTCTTCAACAAGGCCGCTGGCACGCTGTTGGAAGTGCGCGGTCAGCTCGATCCGCTCCGCCTGGAACGGGCTATCGACCTGCTGGCTGCGGCCCGGCGGGTGGAGTGCTATGGCCTCGGCAGCTCGGGTATCGTCGCGGCCGATGCCCAGCACAAGTTCTTCCGCCTCGGTTTGCCGTCGGCGGCCTATTCGGATGCCCATGTGCACGGTATGGCGGCCACGATGCTGCGGCCAGGGGATGTGGTGGTGGCCATTTCAGCGAGTGGCCGCACGGCGGACCTGCTCTCAAGCGTCGCGCTGGCACGCGAATCAGGGGCTGATGTCATCGGCATCACCGCCCTTGGCTCGCCGCTGGCGCGCGCCTGCACCGTCGGCCTTGAGATTGTGGTCGATGAGGATACCGACATCTATACCCCCATGACGACGCGCCTCGCGCAACTGGCCGTCGTGGACGTCCTGACCATCGGTGTTGCACTGCGGCAAGGCCCAGAGCTGCTGACCCGACTCCAGCGCGCAAAGGAAAGCCTGCGCAGCAAGCGCGTCCGGGGATTTGAGTAGCCCGCAGCCGCTTAAATGGTGCGAATGGGCGATTTTTGACCGTCGATCCCAGACAGGCCGGCTTAGCGGCCTGGCGACCCGGAAATGCGACATTTGACGCATCAGCTGGCCTGCCGGCCTGTTAGGTTGCCCTGATCTGAACCTCTCGTGCCGGAGTCGCGTGAAGATTCTGCCGCCAAGAACCAAGGACGCTGAGCCGCCCGAGCCTCATCGTCCCTCCAATCCGCCGAGCCCCGAACAAACGGGCCGTTTTCTCGCCCTGGCGACGCTTCTGGACGAGGCGCCGCTGGCCCAGGACGGGCTGACGCGTGACCAGGAATACAGCCGCATGCTGCGCACCCTGCTCGGGCATCTGCGCGGCATGGTCTACCGCTGTAAGTACGATGCGAACTGGACCATCGAGTTTGTCAGCGCCGGCTGTTTGGAGGTGACCGGTTACACGCCGGTCGATTTGCTGCTCAATAACCGCATCAGTTTCGAACAGATGATCCATCCAGAGGATCGGATGTGGCTTCGCGAGGCAACCCGTGATGCCCTGGAGCGGCGCGCGGTGGTTGATGTCGAATATCGCCTGGTGCGGACCGACGGAGCGGTCGTCTGGGTCTGGGATCGCAGCGTCGGAGTTGTCGATGTCGATGGCCGTATCGTGGCCATTGAGGGCCTGGTCCAGGATATTACGGAGCGCAAACGAACATTTCAGGCCCTGCAGGACGCCGAGCGGCGCTATCGGAGTGTGTTCGAGAATGCTATCGAGGGCATCTTCCGCACCTCGCCAACGGGCAAATACCTGGTGGTCAACCCGGCTTTGGCGCATATGTATGGCTACGACTCACCCGATGAACTGACGCAGACGGTGCGCAATATCGGCGTCCAGGTGTACGTCGATCCCCAGCGCCGGCAGGAATTCGCGCGCGTCATGCGCGAGCAGGGCATGGTGGTGGGATTCGAATCTGAGGTGCGGCGGCGTGATGGCACGACGATCTGGATCTCTGAGAATGCCCGCGCCGTTGAAGATGAATCGGGCAACGTGCAGTACTACGAGGGTACTGCCGAGGATGTCACCGAACGCAAACGCTACCAGGCGCGTATTGAGTGGCAGGCGAACTACGACACACTGACGGGGCTCGCGAACCGCTCGCTCCTTCATGACCGCCTGGAGCGCGCCATCCTCAGTGCCACCGGCCATCACGATCAGATCGCCGTCGTGTTCGTGGATCTGGATCGCTTCAAGCTGATCAACGATACGCTTGGTCACCAGGTTGGCGATGAGCTGCTGAAGACGATGGCGCAACGCATCTCCGGTTGCGTGCGCGAATCTGACACCGTGGCACGCATCGGTGGCGATGAGTTCGTGCTGCTACTCGGTGCCGGTCCCGGCAAGGAGTCAGTCGCCCATCGGCTTGAGCTCTTGCTTGCGGCGGTGGCGCAGCCCTGGGCCACGCCGCAGGGTGAATTTCAGGTCACCTGCAGCATTGGGGTCGCGCTCTATCCCGAGGATGGGAGCGATGCCGCGACCTTGCTCAAACACGCCGATACCGCGCTCTATCAGGCCAAGGATCACGGCAGGAACCGCTTCCGATTCTTTACCAGTGAGCTTAATCGGCTGATGAGCGAGCGGCTGGAATTGGAGAACCGGCTGCGCCGGGCGCTCGAGCGCAAGGAGTTCGTGCTTCACTACCAGTCGCGGGTCGACATCGCGACTCAGCGCATTACCGGTGTTGAGGCGCTGGTGCGCTGGCGCCGCTCCGAGACCGAGCTGGTGGAGCCGATGCGGTTCATCCCGCTGGCTGAGGAGACCGGCCTGATCATTCCGCTTGGGGCGTGGGTGCTGCATGCGGCCTGTACGCAGCTGCTGGAATGGCAACGACAGGGCCTGGATCCGGGGGTCGTTTCAGTCAACGTCTCGGCGCAGCAGTTCGCTCATGGCGATGTGGTGCGCCTGGTACGCGAGGTGCTGGAGGAGACCGGCCTGGATCCTGCCTACCTCGAGCTTGAACTCACCGAGAGCGCGATGATGCGCGATGCCCCGAAGCTGGTGGAGATGCTCGATGATCTTAAGAGTCTGGGCGTACAGATCTCGATTGATGACTTTGGCACCGGCTACTCAAGCTTGAGCTACCTTAAGCGCTTTCCGGTGGACCGCCTCAAGATCGATCGTTCATTCATGGTCGATGTCGCCACCAGCAAGGATGATGCCGCCATCGTGCGCAGTATCATTGCGCTCGGTCACGCGCTGCGCCTGCGTGTGGTGGCTGAGGGTGTCGAAACCGACGCTCAGATGCATTTTCTCGAGACCAGCGGGTGCGATGAAGTGCAGGGGTTCCTGCTCGGGCGCCCGGTGCCGGCGGATGAGGCGGCGCGCCTGTTTGCACGCGTGGCGAAGTCCAAGCGCGGCTAGTGTCGCCTTTTCCAATACACGAACGGGCTCACTAAACTCGGCAGCTCCTACCATCGGAGTTTGCCCGCTGGTTCGCGCCACAGTGGCGAGTTCTCGCCTGCAGGCGCCGCGGGCGCAAGCAGTTCCGCCGCCCAAGGGACTTCGGCTAGTGGAAGACGGCGGCGACTGTGGCCCAGGCGTCTACGTTATCGTTGGCCTCTGGGGTAAAGGTGGCATCGACACTGGTGCCGCTGACGGCGGCGGTCTCAAGTGTCGCAAGGTTGACGCCCCAATCCCAGCACTGCAGCACTTGCGTGAATCCCGTTCCTGGACTCGGGGCGCCGTAGCCGGAACCGAAGGTGTCGCTCACTCCACCCGAAGTGTTCATCGTGATCGCCAGCACAAGCGCCGGTGTGTCGGCCGCCGGCACCGCAATACTGCCGGCAGAGACAGCATCAGTCGTTGCCGGGGGTTTGAGCTGATCGTTCGAGCTGTGTCCGACCAGCGGATTTGCAGTGGCACCGCCGATCTCGGTAATCACCACACCTTTGTAGTCGTCATTCTCCCAGCTGACTGTAATCGTATCGGGTGAGCCCGAATCGCCCACGATGTGTGGCGCATAGAATTGGGCCACCGTCTGCTGGCCAAACTGATCGTTGACCTGGTCAAGCTCGGTGAAGGTATTGCCCTGACTGTCCGTCATGGTAATGGTGTGTGCCCCGTCATAGTCGCTGACAGTGACCGCAACCCAGATCAGATTACCTGCTGTCGTCGGTGAATTGAACTGGACGACGGCTTGATTCTCGGTGTTGTTGTTTATGGTCTGTTGCAGGTTGTACTGGACCAGTGTCGGGCCGGTGGTCACGGACGAATTGATGCTGAATGAGAGCGCGCCCGAAGTACCGCCACCGGGGGCCGGGTTCACGACTGTAATGCTCGCCGATCCGATGCTGTTTACATCGGATGCGGGGACCTGCGCGCTCAGCTGCGTCGCGCTGACGTAAGTTGTCGGCAGTGCGGCGCCATTCCAGTGCACGGTCGAGGAGGCGATGAAGCCGTTGCCGTTGACCGTCAAGGTAAATGTGCCGCTCCCTACTAGCACGCTGGCCGGAGACAATGAGGAGAGGGCCGGGGCGGGATTGACGCTGGTTACCGTGAAGCTCAGCGCCAGGGAGGTGCCGCCTCCAGGGGCCGGGGTCACGACCGCGACACTGTCTGTGCCCGCGTTGTTCAAGTCAGTTGCCGGCACCTGTGCCGTCAGTTGCGTGGCGCTGATGTAGGTCGTGGGCAGATTGGCACCATTCCACGTGACTGTCGATGAAGAGATAAAGCTGCTGCCCGTGACAGTCAGTGAGAAGGCCGCACTGCCCTGCGGCACGCTCGAGGGCGACAGTGAGCCAATGACCGGTGCCGGGTTGGCGGCGTTTATTGTAAATGTCAGCGCGCCGGAGGTTCCGCCCCCGGGCGCAGGATTGGAGACAGTCACGCTGGCGGTACCCGCTGCGGCGTCATCGCTAGCGGGCACCTGTGCGGTCACTTCAGTGGCGCTGATGAAGGTCGTCGGGAGCGCGATGCCGTTCCAGTTGACCACGGAGCTGCCGATGAAGTTGCTGCCAGTGACCGTGAGCGTCAAAGCGCCGGCGCCTGCGGTGACTGCGGCGGGCGCGAGTTGCGAGATCGAAGGTACCGGGTTCGCCGCGCTAATCGTGAAGTTCAAGGCGTTGGAGGTACCGCCGCCCGGGCTGGGGGTGACCACCGTGATGCTGGCCGAGCCGGCAGTGCTGATATCAGCAGCGGGAACCTGGGCGATGAGTTGCGTGGCGCTGACATAAGTCGTGGGCAATTGGTTTCCGTTCCAATACACCTCTGAGTTCGCGACCAGATTACTGCCGTCCACTGTCAGGGCAAAGGCATCGCCCCCGGCGATTGCGCTGGTCGGCGACAGAACCGAAATACCCGGGGCAGGGTTCGAGCTTGCAATGGAAAAGGTTGCGTTGCCGGATATCCCGCCGCCAGGGGCAGGGTTGCTTACCGCAATCAGTGCAGTGCCCGCGGAGCTGACATCATTGGCGGGTACCTGCGCCGTCAACTGAGTAGGAGTCCCGTACGTCGTTGGCAGCGCCGTGCCATTCCAAGTCACCGTGGAGGAGCTAATGAAATTGGTCCCAGTCACCGTCAGGGGAAATGCCGAGGCACCTTCAATCACACTGCTCGGCGTCAGCGAAGACACCGATGGCACGGGATTCGCGGCAATGATGGTAAAGGTGGCAGCACCGCTGGTGCCGCCCCCGGGAGTAGGGGTGGCCACCGTTATCGCGGCCGAGCCGGCTGCATTGATATCGGAGGCAGGCACCTGCGCCGTCAGCTGCGTGGCGCTCACGACCGTAGTTGGGAGGGCAGCGCCAGCCCAGTTTACGACTGAGGTGGAGACAAAGTTGGTGCCATTGACCGTGAGTACGAAGGCGCCTGAGCCGGCAACGGCACTGGTCGGGCTCAATGATGAGAGCCCGGGCGCCGGATTGGAGGCCGTGACCACCAGCGTGGCAGCGCCCGATGTACCACCGCCGGGAGCCGGATTTACTACGGTCAGGCTCGCTGAGGTGGCACTGGCGACATCCGCCGCCGAAACCTGAGCGGTGAGCGATGTCGCAGACAGGTAGGTCGTAGGCAGGACGCTGCCGTTCCAGTCCACGGTCGAGGAACTGATGAAACCGCTGCCGTTGACGGTGAGCGCAAACGCCGGCGAACCTGCGATAACGCTCAGCGGCGAAAGCGAGGAGATCGATGGCTGCGGATTGCTGGCGTTGATCGCAAAGCTCGCCGCATTCGAAGTGCCGCCCCCGGGGCCCGGGGTAATCACCGTGATGCTCGCGGTGGCGGCAATCGCCACGTCGAGTGCCGGAACCTGAGCAGTCAGGGTCGTGGAGGAATTGAAGGCTGTGGGTAGCGCCGTGCCGTTCCAGTTAACCGTTGAGGAGCTGATGAAATTATTGCCATTTACCACCAGCGAGAACGTGGCCGCTCCCGCACTGACACTGGATGGCAAGAGAGAAGAAATTGCCGGCGCCGGGTTTACCCCGCTGACGGCAAAGGTGGCCGCCGCAGAGGTGCCGCCCCCGGGTGTCGGGCTGCTGACGGTGATGCTCACGGTGCCGGCAGCACTGACATCGGAGGCGGGTACCTGGGCTACCAGCTGCGATGCCGTGTTATAGGTCGTCGGCAGCGCGATCCCGTTCCAGTTGACAATGGAAGTGGCTACAAACCCCGTGCCATGAACGGTCAGCGAGAACGCGCTCGAGCCTGCCTGTACGCTGCTCGGGGCCATCGAGGATATTGCTGGCAGCGGGTTGCTTTGGTTAATCGCAAAGCTGGCGCTATTTGACTTACCCCCACCAGGCGCTGGATTTTGTACGGTAATGCTCGCCGAGCCCGCTGCGGCAATGTAGGAGGCGGGGACCTGCGCCGACAGGCTCGAGGAGCTCGAATAAGTCGTCGGCAATGCCGTGCCGTTCCAATTAATTGTCGAGGCATTAATAAATCCGCTACCGCTTACGGTGAGCGTGAATGCGGGCAGCCCCGAGGATGTGCTGGTGGGTGAAATGGCAGAGATGCTCGGCACCGGGTTGTTGGCAATGACGGCAAATGACGCCGCGTTAGAGGTGCCCCCGCCTGGCGTCGGGTTAACCACGGCAATGGTGTCCGTGCCAGCACTGGCAAGATCGGCCGCAGTAATGGTGGCCGTGAGTTGTGAGGCGCTGACGTAACTGGTGGCGAGCGCGATGCCATTCCAGGTCACTGCCGAGGCGCCAATGAACCCAGTGCCGTTGACTGTCAAGGTCAGTGCGGCTGCGCCAGCTGCAGCGCTGGTGGGCGAAGTTGATGAAATGCGCGGCGCAGGATTGGCCGGGTTGATGGTAAACACCGCCGCTGTCGAGGTGCCGCCACCTGGTGCGGGATTTACCACCGTCACAGGGGCCGAACCCGCACCGGCAATATCGGCAGCACTGATGATTGCAGTCAATTCAGTGGTACTGACGTAAGTGGTCGCCACGGCGCTGCCATTCCAGCGTACAGCCGACGATGCAATGAAGTTCGAACCGTTCACACTCAGCGTAAAGGCAGTTGCGCCAGCAGTCGCTGCCGCCGGTGCGATCGAGGAGACCATCGGCACCGGATTTGCAGCCACAATGTCAAAGGACGCTGCTGCAGAAGTGCCGCCGCCCGGCGCGGGATTGCCTACGCTGACGCTCGCTATGCCTGCAGTGGCGGTGGCGCTGGCTGGAACCAATGCCTGCAGCTGCGTACTGCTGAGTTGCGTGGTGGGCAGACTGACACCGTTCCAAGCAACAACCGACGTCGCCAGAATCCCGGTGCCATTAACGATAAGCGTGAACCCGCCGCTGCCGGCGGTAACGCTGTCCGGCGAGAGCGCGGATATGGCCGGAACCGGATTAGTGGCTTCGACATCAATCGCCGCGGCATTGGACAGGCCGCCGACGGGTGCCGGATTTCGTACCGTGACTGTGACGGTACCAGCGGTTCCCAGATTGGAGGCGGCTGCTTCTGCGCTAAGTTCCGTTGTGGTGACGAACGTCGTCGCCAGAGCCTGATTGTTCCAGAGGACCGTAGAGCCCTGCGTGAAATTAGCGCCATCAACAGTGAGCGTGAACCCTGCTTCGCCAACCGTCGCCCTGACCGGCGACACGGCCGAGATTGCGGGCATGCCGCTGGCTGGCGGATCCACCAGCGCAACCCGATCGCAGCCGACCGCGAGGAGATTGAGAGCGAGTACAAGAATGGCGCGTAGGTTGTATAGGCCGCGGGGCATAGGATTCACTGGTCTCTGCAATTCAGCTTTGCGACAGGGTGCTTGGACGGCGGACTTTCAACTGGTGTAAAGGGCAAACAGCCATGCTTGTCACGGTCCGTCAGGGTGCACGTTAGCTGATAGGCGAAGGCACAGGTAATGTTGCCAAGTGGCGACAGGCGCCGCGGGGCCGGGCACGGCTCATTTAGTTAAATGCCGCTCGCGACCAGCTCACGGCCGGAGCCGCCATCGAATTGCCACCGAGGCAGCTGAATGCCATGGCCCGCGTCATGGCGCGGCCATTCAGACCTGTTTGCGCCGGAACAGCAGCGTCAGAATGAAAAATATCGTCTTCAGGTCGAGCAATCGGAACACGGCGCGCAGCTCTTCGGGCCTGAGTTTGGCAGTCAGCGGCATCGTGCCGAAGATTTTGCCCTTAATGAGCAGACTGGAGCCGTCGCGCTCAATGGATGAAACCTGCATCAGTTCGTGGTTATCAGCGCCGTAGAGTTTCATAGCATCACATGGCAAAGGGAGGGTTCCCGCTGCCATGCTCGCATCGGCTCAGCGCCGTGGCAACGCCTTTCCTGGACACAAAAGTGTCGCCCGAAGCTCGGCCTACTGCCGCGCGCGGCGAGCCCCGATGGTAAGCGGCACCTGCCACAGTCCGGAAGGACCGAAGGAGTGCAAAACCACGCGGGAATGTGTGCGCGATCGACCCTCCCTAACGGGCCTTAGCGGCACGCGGTCAGCGTGGGTCACGCCAGAAATCTGCAGGTTTTCAATTTCCCTTGCGAGTAGCCCCGATCTGTCAAGTTGAGTTCTCGCCGTCAGGTGCGCATTTACTGTTATGACTGAGCGCTCGATAATGCCCTCGAGTGGTGAGGCGGGCAGAGTCTACAGGTGAACAATATGACGACCGGACGCTTGCTTGAAGCCGACGCTGAGGCTTTCAGGAATCAATTCAATGTTCACTCATTCATGTTCAAGCATGCATTGGCGGATCACGAGCTGCTGCAATTGCCCCGGATTGCCTTAACCGCGGAACGGATGCTGGCCGCAGGTAACCTGGAGAAATTTGTGGCGCTCGGCGGGCGATCCTCCACGCCAGGTAAGAAATTTAGTGCGATGCCGCCGCAGAAGAAACTTGCCGAGACGGTCAGACAGTTGGCGGAGGCAAATGTGTGGTTAAAGATCACCAGTGCCGATGCAGCGGACCCAGCATACGCCGAGTTACTTCAAAGCATCCTCAAGGAGCTCGAGGAGCTGGCCGGATTTCCGATGCGTCAGCAAATTACCTGGTCGTGCCTGACGCTGTTTCTTGCCTCGCCTATGGTGGTGACCCCCTACCACATCGATCACGAATCGAATTTCCTTTTTCAGATTCGAGGCGAGAAGGACTTATCGCTATTCGACCCCGCGGATCGCGAGCTGCTTACTGAGCGGGAGATTGAGGACTTCTATGCCGGAAATTTCGAGGCCGCGGTCTTTCGCGATGAGGCGCAGAGCCGCGGCCAGGTCTATCGTCTGAAACCGGGAACCGTAGTTCACCATCCGCCGCTTGCGCCGCACTGGGTGCAGAACTCCAACAATGTTTCCATCAGCGCCAGCGTCGGTTTCTGTCTGCGCTTCCTGGACCGCCGCGCCCGGGTGTATCAGGTAAACCACTATTTACGCAAGGCAGGGATAAAGCCAGCGGCGCCAGGTATTTCACGTCTGCGCGACAACCTGAAGGCCGCTACTATAGGGCTGTTTTCAAATTCTAAATCTACCGATCATGACGAGATTCTATTCTCGGGTCTGTCGCGGCTGCTGGCGCTGCCAAGGCTAGCGAAACGCTTGTTCAGCAAGAAACGCCCGGCGTCGGTGCAGTAATTGCTGCTAAGCCTGAGCCGGGCGATTCCGGACTGCGGCCGACCCCGGCGCAGGAGCCGCTTGTACACCGTAAATCGGAGTCGATCGCGATGAGCGTCGAGGCCTCTGCTACCCCGCTGCGACACATACCATCGCTCGACGGTCTGCGAGCCTGCAGCTTCCTGCTGGTATTCGTGGCTCATGCGGGACTGGATGATTTCGTGCCTGGCGGCTTTGGCGTGACGGTATTCTTCTTTCTGAGCGGCTACCTGATTACGACCCTCATGCGCGCGGAGTTCGAGCGCAACGGCGCAGTCAATCTCAAGCATTTCTGGATCCGTCGAGCGTTGCGGATTCTGCCGCCGTTCTACCTGGTGCTAGCCATCGGTGCTGCTGCCGCGTGGTTGTTTGCGCCCGCCAGTATGTCGCTTGCCGGGATGTTGGCCCAGGCTCTGCACGTGACCAATTACTGGATCATCTACCGAGGCTACGACGGATTCCCGGCTGGCGCAGGAACGGGTGTCTACTGGTCGCTGGCCATCGAGGAGCATTTCTACCTGCTGTTTCCATTCATATATATCGCGATGTGCAGGGGTCGACTCACAGGGCGGCAACAGGCGCTCGTCTTTTGGGGCATCTGCGCCTTAGTCCTTATCTGGCGTTGCATGCTGGTGTATGTGTATCACGCGTCGACGGATCGAACTTACATGGGCACCGACACGAGGGTGGACTCGATCCTGTTCGGCTGTGCTCTGGCAGTGTGGCACAACCCGATATTGGACCGTGAGCGCCTCTCGGAGGGGCGCTGGAAGTACTGCTACCTTCCGGCCTGTGTGGCGGTGATACTGATTACATTTCTTTGGCGTGGCGAAGAATATCGCGAGACGTTCCGATATTCGATGCAGGGAGCGGCCCTCACTCCACTGTTTGCGGCGGCAATGCGTTATCCGAAGTGGCTGATATTTCGTCCGCTCAACTGGCGGCCGCTGGTGTTTCTGGGTGTGCTCTCGTATTCGACCTATCTGATTCATTTCGGGGTCATTACTGCCACCCAGTATTTGCTGCCACGACAGATGCCTGCGCTTGTTGGGGTCACGGCCCTGGCGCTGACCGTGTTTCTGGCCTGGCTCATTTATCGTGGCATTGAAAGGCCCTGCGCGCGCTTGCGCAAGCGTCTCACTGACTAGGCCTGCCAGGCCCACATTCTTCGGGCGACTGGCACAGCGCTTCGCTGCCTAACCCGCTAGCTAGTTGTGCGCGGGAGCTTCATCGCAGCCGTGTGTAGGAACGCGGCGGTCAGTCGCTCAACCGCGGCCAGCGGCAAGGTAGAGCGATCACCAGAGCAGCAGCGGATCAGCGCGCTGAAAGCGCCGGTATGAGCACCGGAAGGTTACCTAGACCTTAGCTGCGCAGGCGGTAGCCAACGCTGGGAATAGTTTCAAGCCAGCGAGGCTTTTCGGGGTCGTCGCCGATTTTCTGCCGCAGGCGGTGGATCAACTGCTTGAGCAGCTGGCGATCGCCGCCACCCCGGTGTCCCCAGACGTGTACCAGCAGGCGGTCGGTGTGCACAACCTGCCCCGCATTGGCAAACAGCAGCTGCAGGAGCCGCGACTCAAGTGGAGTGACGCGTAGCTCGCGCTCGGAGCCGATCTTCAGCGTCAGTGATTCCGAATCGAGCGCCAGTTCCCCAGCTTTCGTGGCGGCCGTCGCAGGGGCGCCCTCGATGCCGGCGCGGCGCAGTAGCGCTTTGACGCGCGCGATAAGGGTGCGCGGACTGAAGGGTTTGGTCAGATAGTCATCGGCGCCAAGCTCAAGAGCGCGCACCAGATCCGCTTCCTCCCCACGGGCTGTCAGCATCATGATTGGTGCGTTGCTCTCGCCTCGTATCACTCCGCACAGATCAAAACCGGAACCACCAGGAAGGTTGATATCCAGGATCATCAGATCCGGTTTCTCGATATGAAACACGCCAAGTGCGGTGCCATAGCTGTTTGCCTCAACGACAGGAAAGCCGGCTTGTCGCAGCGAGAAACTGATGACCGCTAGCATGTCAGAATCATCATCGACGACCAGCAGCTTCATTGAGCAAGCTCCCTGGGAAGTCTTACTGTAAATCGCGTGCGCACGCCGTCAACGCGCTCAATGTGCACGCTTCCACGGTGCCGATCGATGATCGATTTGACGATCCACAGTCCCAGCCCCAAACCTGGCGCGTCCGGCTCGGTGCCCTCGGCCCTGCGGAAGCGCTCAAAGATCGCGGTTTCGCTTGCCGGATCAACCCCGGGGCCCGCATCCTCGACCCATATTTCGATCCATTCCTCGAGTGCACGGCCCCCAATAGAGATGCGGCTCGCCGCGGGCGCGAATTTGACCGAGTTGGACAGCAGGTTCACCAGCACCTGCGTCAATCGCTGGGCATCGCCCTGGACGGGGGCTTGCAGATCAGACAGTTGCATATCCAAGTGCAGCTGTCGTTGGTCCAGCAGTGGCCCGATGAGCTCAGCGGCCTCCTGCGCAACGGCAGGCAGGCTGACCGCCTGGTGGCGGATATCGATCTGGCCGGCTTCGATTCGCACGCTTTCCAGCAAATTATCAATCAGCCGCATCAGGCGCAGGACGCCGCGTTCAACATTGCTTAGCAATTCTTTCTGGGTTTCCGGGGGCAGGTGGCCAAGCCCCTCGCGCAGCAATTCGATGGAGGCCAGCTGCGCGGCCAATGGTGTTCGAAATTCATGTGAAATATTGCCGAGCACGCTGTCGCGTGCGCGTCGGGCGGTCTCCAGGTCGGTCTCATCGCGCATCACCTGGACCTGGACTCCGCCTACTGGCGCCGAGCTCACAATAATAGTCGTGCGCTTCCGGCCATCCTTGCCACACAGGGTTTCGCGCGCAGTACTTTGCCCGGTGCTGCGGGCATGCACGATGGGGCAGGCGTGCTCGCAGGGACGCACGCCATCGACTGCTTCCGGCTTGAGCACGTCGCCGCAGAATTGCCCGATGATTTCAGTTTCGTCACCCCCGAGGTACGCCACGGTCTGCGGGTTGACGTAGCGGATTCTGCGGTCAGCGTCGACCGCGAACACGCCCTCGACGATACCTCGGAGCAGCGCCTGCGCTTCTGCTTCCCTTCGTCTCAGGGTCCCGGTGAGCTCAATCAGGTTGCGGCGCATCTCCTCCATCGAATTGGCCAGCGCGCCTACCTCCAGCGGTGCGACCGCCGGAATCGCGGCCGTGAGGTCACCGCGCCCGATGCGAAGCGCGATGTCGCGCAGCGCCACCACCGGGTGCGCCAGCCAGCGACCGTAAAGTACGCCGGCGACTCCGGCAAGAATTGCCACCAGCAGTGCGACAAGAATCAGGATGCGATCAAAGGCCGTTGCGGTCGAGGCAAATTCCGCCGCTGCCAGGCGCGCATCGAGCAGTGCTATGACCTCACCGCCGTTAGTGGCAACTGCAACGGTTGCCCCATAGCTGTCCTCGCCCGATAGCCGGGCCGCTGCCACATGCCCGCTGCTGAGTGACTGGGTATGCAGGACCGTGAACGGACTGCTCGCGAGCGCATGATAGGTCACGAAGTTGAGTAACTGGAGCTCTGCACCTACCTGAGCGCTGATGTTGTGCAGCCACGCGGGCGCAACTGCGTGGGCCAGAATGATCTGATCGCCTTCCTGGCCCGGGACACTGACTGCGGCGCCCAGCAGTGGCGTGCCGCCATCGCGAGGCGCCACCATGAAGCGCTCGCCCTGTTCTCGGGTGGCGGTCTCGATTTCCGGCCACGGCACCGGCGCTGCTGCGGCAGTAAGCGGCTCGTTCGGGAGACGTACCGCGCAGATCTCGTATTTCTGGGTCTCGCAGAACCTCTGCAGGAAGGGCGCAATCTGCTCATAGGAGCGCTCGGTTAGGAGCCGCTGCAATGTGGGATCCTGGGCCAGGCGGCGGGCGTCGGTCAGGGCATCCTCGCCTGAGCGGCGCAATAGTTCACGCGCTGAGGCTACGGCCAGTTGCACTCTCACCAGTGCTTGCTGCTGCACGAGGCGGTGCAGAACGATGGAGCAGGCAAGGGCCATAGCCGCCACTGCTATCAGCACGATGATGACACTGCCTCCGCCCAGCCAGGAGGCCAGACCGATAGATTGCTGTGCATTGGAGGCTCGAGTGTCCAAGCCATCGAGCGTACCGCTGCTGTCTGGCTGGCGCCAGCGAGGATGGTTCGCGGGCATGCTAGGTCCGGCGTGCGAGGCCGGTGCGAAGCTCCGGGTGGTGGCGTTCCAGTATCGTCTTGGCAATCAGCGTGATGAGTGCCAGCAGCGCAAGCAGAGAAGCACAAGAGAATGCGGCGACGGGGTTGTACTCGTTATGCAGGATTTCAATGTGCAGGGGCAGTGTGTTGGTCAACCCGCGGATGTGGCCGGAGACCACCGACACCGCGCCGAATTCCCCCATGGCGCGGGCGTTACACAACAGAACACCATACAACAGGCCCCAGCGAATGTTAGGTAAGGTCACGTGGCGAAAGGCCTGCCAGCCACTAGCGCCAAGCGAGATCGCGGTCTGTTCCTCTTCCGTTCCCTGGGCCTGCATCAGCGGGATCAACTCTCGAGCTACAAAAGGAAAAGTGACGAATGTGGTGGCAAGAATGATTCCAGGTACCGCAAAAATGATGTGGATGTTGTGGGCAATTAGCCAGGGGCCGAGCCAGCCGCGGGCTCCGAACACCAGCACGTAGATCAGACCCGAGATGACCGGAGAAACCGCGAATGGCAAATCGATCAGCGTAATCAGCATATTCTTGCCGCGAAACTCGAATTTTGCGATGGCCCAAGAAGCCGTGACTCCGAATACCAGATTCATTGGCACGGTCACCGATGCAACCAGCAGCGTAAGGCGCAGCGCCGATCGAGCATCCGGGTCGGCAAGGGCCGCGAGGTAGGCCGAGCCACCTCTGGCAAACGCCTCGATGAAGACCACGGCCAGTGGCAGCGCCACGAGCACGCCCAGATAGAGGAGCGCAACGGTGAGCGCCAGACCGCTGCCTAGGCTGGCCGGAATCATCGTCGGTTTCATGAGCGGCTCCGCTGCCGTCGCTGGATCCACAACTGCAGCCCGTTGATCAGCAACATCATGCCAAAGGAAGCCGCTAGCATCACAACCGCGATAGCGGTGGCTTCCGCGTACTGATACTGCTCAAGCTTCGTCATGATCATCAGCGGCGCTATCTCGGATACCATCGGTATGTTGCCGGCGATGAAAATCACCGAGCCGTATTCACCCACAGAGCGCGAGAAGGCCAGCGCGCATCCGGTCAGGAGCGCGGGCCAGATGGCCGGCAACACAACCCAGCGAAAAATCTGAAGGCGCGAAGCGCCCAGGGTCTCGGCGGCCCGCTCCACTTCGTGATCCAGGTCCGCCAGGACCGGCTGCAGTGTGCGCACTACAAAGGGCAGGCCGATGAAGCAGAGCGCTACCACGACGCCGACCGGGGTGTAGGCCACCTTGATTCCGAGGGGCTCTAGCCAGCGCCCAATCCAGCCCGTACTGCTGTAGAGCGCCGCGAGGGCAATACCGGCAACTGCTGTGGGCAGTGCAAATGGCAGATCAATTATCGCATCAAACATACGACGCAACGGAAACTGGCGTCGGGTCAAGGCCCAGGCAATGATGAAACCAAACACGGCGTTGATCACGGCGGCGATCAGCGAGGCGCCAAAGCTCAGGCGCAGCGATGCGAGCACGCGTGGGGCGGTGACAACCTGCCAGAACCGCTCCGGCCCCAGCGTACTCGAGCGCAGGAAGGCGGCCGCCAACGGGATCAGCACGATCAGCGACAGATAAGTCAGCGTAATGCCCATTGTCAGACCGAAGCCAGGCAGCACACGAAATCCGCGTACGGGACGCCCTCGGCGTGCGTTGGACACCTCGACTGCGCCGACAGCAGTATTCACATGCAATCCAGCTGAGTTTCAGTGAGTGGTGTAGATGCGATCGAAGCTGCCGCCATCGGCGAAATGGGCAGCCTGCGCTGTATTCCAGCCGCCAAAGGCGCTGTCGATCGTGACCATCGGCAGCGACGGGAACTGCTTAGCATAGGTCTGGGCAACACTGGCATCCCGCGGACGGTAGTAATAGCGTGCCGCCAGTTCCTGGCCTTCGTGGGAATAAAGATATTGCAGATAAGCCTCAGAAACGGCACGCGTTCCATGCCGATCTACATTCTTATCGACAACGGTCACGGGAGGTTCCGCCAGAATGCTGATCGAAGGCAGCACGATGTCAAATTTTTCCTCACCGAGCTGCGCTGTCGCCATCAGCGCCTCGTTCTCCCAGGCAATGAGCACATCACCGATGCCGCGCTCGACGAAGGTGACCGTTGCGCCACGCGAGCCGGAGTCAAGCACCGGCACGTTCTTATAAAGCGCTTTGACGAACGACTCGGCACTCGCATCGTTCCCGCCGGGGAGCTGCTTCGCATAGGCCCAGGCGGCCAGGTAGTTCCAGCGCGCGCCACCCGAGGTCTTCGGATTTGGAGTAATGACCTGGATGCTAGGACGAACCAGGTCGCCCCAGTCACGGATGTTCTTTGGGTTACCCTTGCGCACCAGGAATACAATGGTCGAGGTGTAGGGTGCTGCGTTGTCTGGCAGGCGAGCTGCCCAGTCGGCGGGAATCAGCTGCCCTTCTCGGTTGAGCGCGTCCACATCGTAGGCGAGAGCGAGTGTCACGACATCGGCCTCGAGCCCGTCAATGACCGCCCGGGCTTGTTTGCCCGAGCCTCCATGACTCTGTTGCATCGTCACGACCTGTCCGGTCTTGTTCTGCCAGTAGCTGGCAAAGGCCTTGTTGTAGGCCACGTAGAACTCCCGCGTTGGATCGTAAGAGACGTTGAGCAGTTTGATTGCCGGGGCCTGCGCGCCGTTACCCGATGCAGTGTGCGAGCCGGAATTGCTGCAGGCAGCCAGGGCCACGCAAAGTCCGATGAGGCCAAGCCAACCAAGCCGGGCGCGCAAGTCTCGCCGGCCGGTGCCCTCACTGCGAACGCTGGAGAGAATTGGCATCAGGGGTCTGTGTGTCATGAAGCGGCTGTTCCTTAGGTCTGGCAGAATTTAGTCATTGGCGGAGAGCGCGGCCGGACGATCGGCAGTGGCCGGCGCCTTACCGACGGCCCGGGGAGCGCGGGCTTCGCAATTGCAAGAGAGCAACACGGCGTGGCGGCTGGTGCTGGCAAGCAGTGGCGCAAAGGTGCTCCACAGCCGTGCCTCGATTGCTGGTGCACTGCCGCTCAGGCCGAGCACCACCAGGACACCCTCGGGCGCGATCGCAAGTCGCGCTACCCACTCGCTAAGCTCGCCGATTTGCACGTCCGTGCGGATATCAAGGCCATGAAATTCGAGCAGTTCCGCGCGCGCGTCGAGTACGCGCCGGAAGGTATTGGCGACCTCGGCACGTTCAGCGGTGGCGCTTTGCACAGTGACGAAGGTAGCTTGGGCCGGCAAGTGGCGCAGGATGCTCGCGACCAATCCGAGCGTGGCGCGCCGTGAGGCTTCGCTGTCACAGTAAATCAGTACTTGCTGAGGTAGCGGAGCGCTCGTCGGCAGACACAGCAGTCGGCGCGTGCCGCGCCCGAGCGCCGCGTGGAGCTCATCGGGCAAGTCGGGCGAGGCCGGGAAGACGGTGACTCCAGATTGGACTGGAGAATCCGGCGTCTCGCCGGACTGAGTTTCTCCCGGGAGCAGAACCCGGGCACGCATGCTATTGAGCAGCTGGCGGAGCAAGGGCTGGGCCAGCATGGCGGCGACGGCAGTATCGGCACACGCAATGCGGTAGCTGGAAATCGGAGTGGGCAGCATATGGAAGCGGCGGATTCCCAGTGCGACCTCGCGACCGGCTGCAACGGGCAGAATGGATTGCTCGCTGATTGGACGTACCACCTCAATGACCAGCGGGGCACTTGCGGCGCCGTTTGTGTCCGGGTGCACGGCCGATTCAAGGCCGGTCGCCGGCCTCAACTGCACCCGCAGCCGCTCCAGGCCACCTGCAAAGCTGACGGCCTGGACCGCCCCGGAGGCAAACGGCGCACTGCGCAACTGCTGCTCGGACTCGGAAACTTCGATGTCCTCGGGCCGAATGACCGTGATGACTTCTTGTGAGCCCTGCTCGGGGCGCAGACTGTCGGCCGTACTTATATGAGCGATGCCGAGCTTGAGACCTTCTTCGGAGAGGCGCCCGAGCACCAGGTTGGCAGCGCCCAGAAACGTTGCCACAAATCGTGTCGCAGGAAAGCGGTAGAGGCGCTCGGCGCGTCCCACCTCCAAGAGCCGTCCGTTATGCATGACCCCGATGCGGTCGGCAAGAGCGAACGCCTCCTCCTGGTCGTGGGTCACAAGTATTGTGGTCATCCCGAGACGCCGCTGCACCTGGCGAATCGTGTCGCGAAGCTCGACGCGGATCTTGGCATCGAGCGCTCCGAACGGCTCATCCATTAGCAGTACGGCAGGCTCATGGGCGAGCGCGCGCGCCACCGCAATGCGCTGCTGTTGGCCGCCCGAAAGCTCTCCGGGCATGCGACCGGCGAAGCCACCCAAGTCCACGAGCGCGAGCAGCTCCTCGCGACGCCGCTGACGCTCGTGGCGTTTGACGCCGCGCACACGGAGGGCGAATTCGACGTTTTCGCCCACGGTCATGTGCCGAAACAGAGCGTAATTCTGAAACACCAGGCCAACGCCGCGGGATTTGGCCGGCACGTGCGTCATGTTTCGGCCGTGAAAGGAGATTCGGCCGTGGTCGATGTCTGTCAGCCCAGCAGCAGCGCGCAGTAGCGTGCTTTTGCCGCTGCCGCTGGGTCCCAGCAGCACGAAGAACTCACCGGATTCGATCTGCAGCGATACGTCGTTGACGACCGGAGCCTCCCGAAAGCGCTTCGTAACTTGCTCGAAGTTGATCGACATGCGGGGCCCAAGAGCGTAGGTGTATCAGTCCCATGCTAGGGAAAGTCAGGTCACCGCGGGGTTCTTCGGTGGTGACATCGTGGTGACATTCGGTAACCTGGTCTGCGGCGCCGACACAGCAGAGCGGTGAGAGAGGGCCCGCAGTGCAGCTCGTGGTGGTGCCGATTCTTTCGGGCGGCGCGCATCTACTGCTGGCGCCACCCGCGCTTAGCCGTGGCGCTATTGTTCAGGTGAATCCGCCCGCGGATATTCGGCGAGAACTGGCGGTGCAACGAGTGAAAGTGATCAAGCTCCGTCGCGTAGCGATCGCCAATAGCTAGCCGGAGGGCGCGCTCGGGGCATCCGGGTCGCGCGCTGTTTGCATCGAGATCGCTGCCCCATCAGCCCGTCTGTCGACCGCGCAGCGCTATACTTAGAAAGATGAGTATCCTAACGGACCCGTTGCCATTTCTTCGCCACCAGTTCACCAGCCTGCGCTTTCGCCTGGTAATGCTGGCCCTGCTGCTGTTTCTGGAGAAGTTCTCGCTGAATTTCTTCGTGGATTTCGCGAGTGCCCAAAGCGCCGTGGGCTTTGGGGCCGTGGTGCGGGCCGCGCAGCATTTGGTGTTTCGTTTTCTCGTCACCTTTGTCTCGGCCATGTTCCTGCTCGATTACGTCAATGCCAGAGACAGTCCGAGGACCATTGGAGCGGCTGAACCTGTGCCCGCGATAAACCGGTGGTGGTTTGGCGTGCACCTGTTGCTGGTCGCGCCACTGGTGCCGTTGTCCCACGAACTGTATGGACAGCACGCGCCACCACTGCCGTTCGCTGCAGTCGCATTGTTGTGGGTAGCGTTTGCGGTGTCGGCGGTACTGGCTGCATTCCGTGCCATGGCGCCGTGGCCGATATGGCGCCGCGGCGCGCTTAGGCTCGGGTCGCTGTGGATTTTTGCCTTTCTCGCCGCCGCCGTGGCAACGGTGGCCATTGAGTGGTCCGACCGGCTGTGGGAGCCAACCGCGCGCCTGACCTTCGACCTTGTCGCTGGTGCGTTGCATCCATTCATTGCCAACCTGCGGGCGGATGCCGGCACACTTACGCTCACGGCTAACCACTTTGCGGTGAAAATTGCTGAAGTATGCTCCGGCCTGGAGGGCATCGGGCTGATGCTGGTTTTCTGTGGCGCGTGGCTGGTGTTCTTCCGCAAAGAATACCGCTTCCCGCGCGCGCTGCTGCTGGTGCCCGCAGCCGTGGTGCTGGTTTTCGCACTTAACGTGGCCCGAATTGCCACGTTGGTGATCATTGGCGAAGCTGGCTACCCGGGCATCGCTCAGTATGGCTTCCACTCCCAGGCGGGCTGGATCGCCTTTAACCTGGCCGCCTGTGCCGTCGTCCTTGTGAGTCGTCGCATTCGCTGGCTGTGTACTGCGAGGCCTGGCGGCCTGGCGGCCGCCGAGAATCACACCGCAACCTACCTGGTGCCGTTCCTGGCGGTGCTCGCCGCCGGAATGGTTTCACTGGCTCTATCGAGCGGATTCGACACGTTCTATGGGCTGCGGCTTGTCGCAGGTGCCGCCGCGTTGGCCGTGCTGTATCCACGGCTGCGCAGGCAGGACTGGCGCTTCAGCTGGCGCGCCATCGTGGTCGGGACGTTAGTCTTCATTATTTGGATTGCGAGCGCCGCTCTGTTGCTGCAGCCGAAGGCCATGCCCGCAGCACTGACCGCCATGGCCCCGGGGCTGCGGCTCGGATGGCTTGTGACGCGGATGGTTACTACCATCGCGATCGTGCCGATTGTCGAAGAGCTGGCCTATCGAGGTTATCTGCTGCGCCGGCTTGTCAGCTCAGATTTTGAATCGGTGAGCTACAGTGCGGCTCGCTGGCCGGCACTGCTGGGCAGCTCCCTGGTCTTCGGGCTTGGGCACGGCTCGATGTGGCTGGCTGGCGTCATCGCCGGCTGGCTATACGGCACTTTACTGCGGCGCAGCGGAAAAATCGGCGAGTGTGCCGCCGCTCACGCCGTTACTAACGCGCTATTGGTTGTCGCCGTGCTCGCCACAGGCCACTGGGAGCTTCTGTAAGCTCAAAGTGTGATCCATTGCACATTTTGCCATGCCCTATTTTACTTAATGGGCGTGAGCGCTCAGGTTCGTGTGGGCAATCGGTGACCAGTCCCGTATTATGGTTTTACTGCCGTTACGGCGACTGTTGAAGAGCGGTCGAAGTGCGCGGATTCGGTGATGCCGGGTCACTGCGACGCTAGCGGCGCTTGAAGTTAGGTGGAGAAGCTGACATGTCTAAGTCTGTTGTACTTGTTCTGCTGGGTATTGCGGTGGCAAGTGGTGCCTACGCCAAAGATGGCTACTGGCACTCGCATGTTGCTGACCCGCGAGCCTTTGACAGTGTTTCGAATAGCACTGTGGTGGCAGCGCCCGAAATTGATCCCGCATCAGCGCTCAGCGGCCTTACGCTGCTGGTCGGCGGGATCGCTGTCGTGCGCGGCCGTCGGAAATAGCGGCTAACCCTAGCTGCTGGATCTAGGCAGCGCGCTTCCCCGGGGATCTTACCCACCCCGGTTGGTTACCGGCGGGTCGGCTTGGCGCTCTCGTTCAGCGCCGCCGCCGCCGTGATTCTCTCAATCAAGGTCATTCCCGATAGTCTTAGAGGCATCGACCCGCTGCCTATAGGCGCGCCGTAATCACGCCTCGGGCCGCCATGCTCTTGATTTGCAGCTATCGGGTACATTGCGCCTACACAATTGGCTGCTGGGCGGGTGTCATGCGCTGTTCGGGAATCACAGGTCGGTTGCTCTCGGGCGCCTTGCTGCTTGCTCTGGCGGCCTGCGCCGCCGGTCCCGCCAGAGGGCCAAGTGGATCGCCGGCAGCGGCTGCGGCGGGTACAGGTCCGGCAGAAAAGTCTGGCGGGAGGGCTCAGCAGCAGGCTCTGGAGGAGCAGTTGCGGATTCGGCTTGCCTCCACGGATGCCACGGTATCCTCCGACCACGCAGGAGTCAGAGTGCGTGTGCCCGCGACAGCGATCTTTACCAACGACTCGCCTGTAATCCGACCCGAGGGGAGCTATCTGCTGGCGCAGGTCACCCAGGTTCTCGAGGTTGCCACGGGCACGAAGCTGACCGTCATCGTATATGGCGATTCGCTGGACGATCCAGCGGCTGCGTATGCCTTCACGGCAGCGCGCGCGCTTGCCGTGCTCAACCTGCTGCAACAGCAGGGGATCGCCGCTCAGCGACTGCAAAGCCAGGGGGCTGGCCAGACGGATCCGCTCGCAGGCAATGACACGCCTGAGGGACGTGAATCCAACCGACGACTCGAAATTCTGATTTCTCCTTTGTCATTGTGAGAGGCTTCCGTTAGGCTGCGCGCCTCGCCAGCATTTCCATTGCTTTCAAACTGTTAGGAAGATCGTCTTCGTATGAAAGTCACAATATTCGGCTCCGGATATGTGGGCCTCGTAACCGGCGCGTGTCTCGCTGAGGCGGGTAATCATGTGTTGTGTGTCGATGTCGACGCGGAGAAAGTCCGCCGGTTGAATGAGGGCGAAATTCCAATTCATGAACCTGGGCTTGAGGCAATGGTGCGTCGCAATAGAGACGCCGGCCGAATGGACTTTACGACGGACTCAGATCGAGCTGTCGAGCACGGCTTGTTTCAGCTGATCGCGGTCGGAACACCCCCGGATGAGGATGGCTCTGCTGATCTCACCCACGTGCTGACGGTGGCCAGGACAATTGGTGAGCGCGCCAGCCGCTACACCATCGTAGTTACGAAAAGCACGGTTCCGGTAGGCACTGCCGATAAGGTGCGCGAGGAGCTCAGCTCGGCCCTGCGCAGGCGTGGCACGCAGATCGACTTCGATGTGGTATCGAATCCGGAATTCCTGAAAGAAGGCGCTGCCATCCAGGATTTCATGCAGCCCGATCGCATCGTCGTTGGCACCGACAATGCACGCGTCAGCGAACTGATGCGCGCGCTCTACGAACCCTTCACCCGCAATCACGACCGACTCATTGTCATGGATATCCGCTCTTCGGAGCTGACCAAGTATGCGGCAAACGCAATGCTCGCTACGAAGATCAGCTTCATGAACGAGCTGGCCGGCGTTGCTGAGCGACTGGGCGCCGATATCGAGAAGGTCCGCGTCGGAATCGGCTCGGACCCTCGGATTGGCTATCGTTTCATCCATCCGGGTACCGGCTACGGAGGATCGTGCTTTCCAAAGGACGTCAAGGCGCTGATTCGCTCCGCACACGAGGTCGGCTGCGCCTCGGAGGTGCTGAGCGCCGTGGAGCGGGTCAATGACCGGCAAAAATCGATCCTGGTGCGCAAGGTTACACGCGAGTTCGAAGGCCAGCTGGCGGGCAAGACGTTCGCGCTATGGGGGTTGGCGTTCAAGCCCAATACCGACGACATGCGCGAGGCGCCGAGCCGGGTGATCATCGAAAACCTGCTGGCTGCGGGTGCGGGCATTCGCGCCTATGACCCGGTCGCCATGGCCGAAGCCCGGCGCGTATTGCCCACGGTACCCGCACTCGTGTACTGCAAGGATGTCTATGAAGCCGCGGCTGGTGCCGACGCGTTGCTCATTGCGACCGAATGGCAGGAATTTCGCAGCCCCGACTTTGACCGGCTACGTGAACTGTTAAAGAGCCCACGCATTTTCGACGGGCGCAACCTGTACGATCCGGCGCACGTCACTCAGTTTGGATTTGAGTACTTTGCGATCGGGCGGGGCCGGCAGTCGCTGGCCGACTGATCCAAAGCGGCTTCAGAGGATATGAAATTGCTGACACCCGTAATACTGTCCGGCGGCGCCGGCACCCGCCTGTGGCCGCTATCGCGTGAGCTGTATCCAAAGCAGCTGCTGCCCTTGATTGGGCCCAACACGATGCTGCAGGACACGTTACAGCGTCTCGCGGGGCTGGATATCGCGGCCCCGATCGTAGTGTGCAACGAAGCGCACCGGTTTCTGGTCGCCGAGCAACTCAGGACAATCGGTGTGGCAAAGGCTGGCGCAATTATTCTGGAGCCGGCAGGACGCAACACGGCACCGGCGATCGCACTGGCCGCATACGCTGCGCTCGCCGCTGGCGGCGAGGCGGCGGTACTGCTGGTGCTGCCGGCAGACCACGTAATTCGCAACGTCGCGGCGTTCCAGCAGGCGGTCAAGGTAGCCGCCGGCGCGGCTCAGACAGGGCACCTGGCGACCTTTGGCGTGGTCGCCCGAGTTGCAGAGACCGGGTATGGCTATATCCGGCGCGGCGCGCCGGCGGGCGAAGCCTTCCGGATTTCGCAGTTCATCGAAAAGCCTGCGTTGCCAAAGGCGCAGCAACTGGTAGACAGCGGCGAGTACTACTGGAACAGCGGCATGTTCGTGTTCGGTGCGCGTCGCTACCTTGATGAACTGGAGCGCCTGGCACCGGATATCGCCGCTGCCTGCCGCAGCGCCTTTGACGGGGCAAAGCACGATCTTGATTTTACAAGGGTCGATGAACAGGCATTCAAGGCCTGCCGCAGTGAATCGATCGACTATGCGGTTATGGAGAAGACCGCCGACGCCGTCGTGGTGCCGCTGGATGCCGGCTGGAGCGATGTCGGCTCCTGGTCGGCCTTACTTGAGGCTTGCGACCGTGATGGGGCGGGCAATGTCGTCCACGGCGATGTCATTCTCGAGGACACGCATAATTCCTACGTGTACTCCGAAAGCCGCTTAGTCGCGGCGGTGGGCGTGCGCGATCACATCATTGTCGAGACCAAGGATGCGGTGCTGGTTGTGCCGCGGGCGGCGGCGCAGGAGGTCAAGACGCTGGTCAATCATCTGAAGGCGCAGGGTCGCTACGAGCATGCGCTGCACCGCGAAGTGTTTCGCCCCTGGGGCAGCTACGATAGCCTCGATGCCGGCGAGCGCTTCCAGGTCAAGCGGCTGGTTGTGCGTCCGGGCGGCGTGCTTTCGCTGCAGATGCATCATCACCGGGCCGAACACTGGGTCGTCGTCTCGGGCACGGCGCGAATCACCCGGGGCGAGGAGTCCTTCCTGCTCGAGGAGAACCAGTCCACTTACATTCCCATCGGCGTGCGCCACCGGATCGAGAACCCCGGCCGTATCGCGCTACATATCATCGAGGTACAGTCGGGCGGCTATCTGGGAGAGGATGACATCGTGCGCTTTGAAGACCGCTACGGTCGGCAGGGCACCAGTTGAAGTTATTGCGACTGGCTTTTTATTGCCGCATATGAGCCGCGATGCAGGGGATGTTGAATGACGAACTTGAGCTGCTTTAAGGCCTACGACATCCGGGGTAGGATTCCGACGGAACTGAACGAAACCTTGGCCTATCAGATCGGCCAGGCCTACGCAGCTTTCGTCAAGCCCAAGACAGTTGCGGTGGGCCGAGACATCCGCGCCACCAGCGCAGCGCTGTCGGCCGCATTGATCCGCGGCCTTAATGACTCCGGCTGCAACGTGGCCGATATCGGCCTGTGCGGCACCGAAGGCGTCTACTTTGCCACCTTTGCCGAGCAGCTCGATGGCGGCATCATGGTCACGGCGAGCCATAATCCCCCCGACTACAACGGCATGAAGTTTGTGCGCGAGCAAAGCCGCCCGATCAGTGCGGACACCGGGCTCAAAGACATGCAGGCGCTGATCGCGCACAACCGGCTGCCGGCGCGTGCGGCATTGGTGGGCAAGACTGAGCCCCGAGACATTTCCGGCAAGTATGTGACTCACCTACTTAGCTACCTGAAGGGCGCCAAGCTCAGGCCCCTCAAGGTGGTAGTCAACGCCGGTAACGGCGGTGCTGGGCTGGTCGTAGACCAGCTTGAGCCTCACCTGCCGTTTGAGTTTGTAAAGATCCATCACAATCCGGACAGCTCCTTTCCGAACGGGGTGCCGAACCCGATGATCGAGGAGAATAGAGGCAGCACAGTTAATGCGATCCGGCAGCACCGGGCCGATGTTGGACTTGCCTGGGACGGGGACTTTGACCGCTGTTTCTTTTTTGATGAAACCGGCGGTTTCATCGAGGGTTACTACCTGGTGGGTTTGCTGGCCGAGTACTTCCTGCGCCGCTCTCCGGGCAGCCGTATAGTTCATGATCCGCGCCTGACCTGGAATACGATCGATATTGTAAAGAGTCATGGCGGTGAGCCGGTGCTGTGTCGCTCGGGACACGCCTTCATCAAGCAGAAGATGCGCGAAGCAGATGCTGTGTACGGCGGCGAAATGAGCGCGCACCATTACTTCCGTGATTTCGCTTATTGCGACAGTGGCATGATTCCCTGGCTGATCGTATTGTCGATCATCAGCGAAAGCGGCAAGCCCTTCTCATCCCTGGTTGCCGAGCGGAAGCGGCTGTTTCCTGCCAGCGGCGAGATCAATCGCGAGATTGCCGATGCCAAGGCAGTGACGGCGGCTATCCAGTCTCACTATCAGGCGAGTGCGCTCAGCGTTGATTTTACCGACGGATTGTCGATGGAGTTCCCGCAGTGGCGCTTTAATCTGCGTGGCTCCAATACCGAACCACTGGTGCGTTTGAACGTCGAGTCGCGCGCCGACGAAGCCCTGATGCGCGAGAAAACGCTGGAGCTCTTGCAGCGGATGGGTGGCAAGTGAATGCTCTGGACGCACTGCTGACGCGGCGCTCCGTGGCTCCGCAATATCTGATGGAACCCGGGCCCTCGCGGGCGCAGATCAATCTGGCCATCGATGCGGCCGCCCGCGCTCCCGATCATGGCCGGCTCCAGCCGTGGCGGTTCCGGCTGGTGCAGGGTGCCGCTCGGAGCATTCTGGCGGAGCGCTTGATCGCGGCGACGCACGCGCGCGATCCGGCGACGCCTCAATCGCAGTTGGATAAGCTGCGAGCGCGGGCAACGACGCCACTGATCATTGCAGTCAGTGCGCTGCTGAGGATGGATCCCAAGGTGCCGGAAATGGAACAGCTGCTGTCCGCAGGCGCCGGCGTCATGAACCTGCTCAACGCCTTTACCATGCAGGGGTTCGGAGCGATCTGGCTCACCGGTCCCAACGCCTACGACCCGACGGTTGCGGCCGCACTGGGTCTTGGGTCATCCGAACGACTGCTAGGTTTCGTATATGTGGGATCCTTAGCCCCCAATACACCAGCTCCGATTGGTCGCCCGGCGCGTGAGCAGTTCGTGTCCGACTGGATCGGTTGAGTATTGCGGGTCGGGTGCAAGCAGAGTTCTGGCGCATGCCCTTTACCATTTCACACATTGCCGCGGTTCTGCCGCTCTATCGCCCGCTGCGGCGCATGGGCCTGCTCTCGGCGGCCGCCATCGGCGCGATGGCCCCTGACCTCGATCTGGCGCTGCCCTTGCGGCTGACGCGCGCCCAAACCCACGGTGGGCTGGCGCTGTTCACGTTCGCGTTGCCGGTCGGCTTGGCTGTCTGGGCGCTGTTTCAGATGCTTGTTAAGCCCGCGGTGACCGAAGTGCTGCCCAATCGCGTGTTCACCCGCTTGCGCGCCGACCATTTTGGGCCGCGCTTGCGCAGTTGGCAGTGCTGGCTCGGCGCGGCTGCAGCAGTTCTCTTTGGTGCGTTGACACACGATATCTGGGACGGGTTTACGCACGAAGATGGCGTCGGAGTGCGCATGCTGCCGTTTCTGGATGACTACGGGCCAGAGCTCGGCAATCACCGGGTGCATCTGTATCGCTGGCTGCAGCACGGTAGCTCGGTAATCGGATTGCTGATCGTGCTGTTCGCTGCCTGGCTTTGGGTGCGCCACGCGCCCAAGCCGAAAGCACCGGTTGTGCGTCGCCTGTCAGCGAACGAGCGGCACGTTTGGGCCGCAATTTACGTGCTGATCCCTATTTTGCTGGTCGGCGCTGCAATGCTGAAGCTTCATCTCAACGGCTGGCCGCGCTTGCTTTCCTCGGCAGCGCTGACACTTTGTGCGGTGCTCGCAATTAACGGTTCAGCGTTCTCACTTGTAGTGACCAGCGCCGTGCTGCGCCGGCGTCTGCTGGCTCTGGGGAAGGGTAGATTCGATGGCGCCTGAGGGCGCCTGGGGTGGTGCGGGCCGCTGGCGATTGAGTGCGAGGGCAGGCCGATCGTGCGCTGTCGCGAGAAGCAGCGCGGTTAGGTTCCACCGGATTTGACCGCTGGCTTACAATGGCGGCGGGTAAGCCATAATTTACAAAGACCAGTGCATTGGACAGTCGCATGGATTTCATTGATCTCAAAGCCCAGTACCGCGCGCTCAAATCAAGCATCGACGCCCATATCCAGGCGGTGCTGGACCATGGCCAGTACATCATGGGTCCGGAAATGGCGGAATTGGAGCGCCGGCTTGCCGCGTATGTGGGTGCGCGCCACTGCATTGCTGTCTCGAGCGGCACCGAGGCGCTGCTGATCTCGCTCATGGCGCTTGGCATAGGGGCCGGCGATGAGGTGATCACCTCGCCGTTTACTTTTGTCGCAACTGCCGAGGTCATCGTACTGGTCGGAGCCAAGCCGGTGTTTGTGGACGTGGAATCCGATACCGGCAATATAGATGCGTCGCGCATCGAAGCGGCCATTACGCCGCGAACCAAAGCGATCATGCCGGTGAGCCTGTATGGCCAGCCGGCCGACATGGACGCCATCAACGAGATCGCTGCGCGTCACGGCAATATTCCTGTGATCGAAGATGCCGCACAGAGCTTTGGAGCGACCTACCGTGGACGCAGGAGCGGGCACCTCTCAAGCATTGGCGGCACGAGCTTTTTCCCGAGCAAGCCGCTGGGCTGCTATGGTGATGGCGGTGCCATTTTCACCGACGAGCAGTCATTTGCCACGGCCTGTGCGGAGATTCGGGTCCATGGCCAGAGCAGCCGCTACGTGCACACGCGGATCGGCGTAGGCGGGCGCATGGATACGATGCAGTGTGCAGTCCTTCTGGCCAAGCTGGAGCGTTTCGACTGGGAAGTGCGACGTCGAGCTGAACTGGGTGCGCTGTACGGCGAGCGCATCCGTGCCAGCGGCGCCGCGGCCGAAGTTCTGGCCGTCCGCACCGACCGAAGCAGCGTTTGGGCGCAGTACACTGTCAAGGTCCGGGATCGCGATGGCGTGCAGACCCGGATGAAGGCGCTGGGAGTCCCAACCGCTGTGCATTATCCAAAGTCACTGCACGAGCAGCCGGCATACCGGCAGCTGTGCACGCCTGGTCCGTACCCGATCAGTGAAGCCTTGTCTGCGCAGGTCATTAGCCTGCCGATGAGTGCGGATCTAAGCGAGGTCCAACTGCTCCAGGTCGTGGCCGCGCTCGCACAGGCCACTGCCTGATCTCAGAGCACAGGGCTTCAGCGAGGCGGTGTCACGCGTGGCCGCGGCCTGGCGGGCCCTGGTGAGTTCCGTCTGTGGGCGTAGGCGCGGGAGATCTAGCAGGCTGCTGAAAAAGGCTGTGTTTTGAAGGAATTGTGCATTCTTGCCGTGCGATTGATTTGTGTTCGAAGCGATGCTTTGGCAGTGGCATTGCTTCGATCATCGAGTTCTTCGAGCTGTTGCATGTTCATATCGCCTCGGAGCTTCTTTCGAAGGCACCTATCCTGTGGTCGGACACATTCGAGCAAGTCGCACCAGGTTGTAGGCCAAGCCGGTCAGACACATCAGCTGCTTATTGCGCCGGACGCCTCGCAGTTTGGTCTTGCGCAGACCCCCCACGGTCTTGCCCCAGCCGAAGAACTGCTCGATGCGTTTGCGCACGATCTGGCTGGCCCGGTAGCCGGGGGACTCCAAGGTGCCTTAACCCAGGCCCGTAGAGAAGTGAGCTGCGTTGATCGCCACATGCGGCGCAATATCTTGCGCCATCAAACCATCAACGAAGCGGCTGGTGTGATAACCCTTGTCGCCACCAACGCTCTTGGGCCGCAGGCGTTTGCGCCGCTGACGGGCCACCAGCCCCAGGGCTGCTTCGGACTCCGTCACGCCCACCGACGGAGTGAGGCACACGTCGCTGATCAGGCCGTGACGGTTATCCATCAAAGCATGGCCGGCAAAGCACAGTTTGGCTTCCTTGCCCAAAGCCTTGCGCAGCAGCTTTGCCTCGGGATCCGTGGTGCTGGCATGCGTATCATTGCGCCGCTTTTCACCCTTGAAGTCCCGATCCCCACCGGCATCGGGCCCCGAGCCCCCGCCGTCCTTGGGTCGGAAGGATTTCAGAGAGGCCCAGGCCTCGATCAGCGTGCCATCGACGCTGAAGTGCTCGTCCGAGAGCGGTTCCAGGGCGCGCGCCTCGCGCACCACCGCATCAAAGAACTTCAGGGC